>Ga0164290_1000044_pt1:260000-476245 | contig 476245 bp, 380 predicted proteins | sample Micstemetagenome_FD_108782 | JGI IMG/M metagenome (GOLD analysis project Ga0164290, IMG submission 108782) | Contaminated culture microbial community from soil near Moab, Utah, USA - Microcoleus steenstrupii SON62 (Illumina Assembly) | ecosystem: Environmental > Terrestrial >... | reverse complement strand
CTGGACCGCCCACCGCAACGCCCGCCGCTGCGGCACTCACTGGCAATTCACCACCGCCAACGCCAGAATCAAACTCCGCTCCCTCTATCCCCAACCTGACGGAATTGGATAGACGGAGCACTACGCCAAGTTGGGACTGACGGAAAAGCAACGCGAATCAATCTATGCACACCAGGCTGACTATGCCGAGCGCATCGACGCGTTGATTCGGCAAGTGGAAACACTTCGCAAGGAACGTGATGACACCATTGAAGGGGTGTTAAGCGACGAGCAAAAGGCGACGCTCAAGAAACTGATTGCCGAGACCGCTGCCAAGAGCAAATCCAAAAAGAGCAAGACCACCGAAGCGGAACCCAAGCCGGGCGAATAAGCCGCTATTCTGCGATCATCGTGGGACGACTGTCTTCCAGAGTGGGCGCGTTCGGCTGCGACTCCAGCACGAACAGGGCGCTATCGGCCCGCAGGTTGGCAGCCCAGGCGCGCTGCACCGGACGCCCGCGAATGACCGGGTATTCGTGGGCGATCCGGATGTGCATGCGGTCCACAAGATCGCGGAAATCGAGCATCGACAGGAGGTGCAGGTTCGGCGTGTTGTACCAGTCGTACGGCAGCCGGTTCGTAACCGGTGCGCGCCCTTGAAACAGCAACTGCAGCCGTACGCGCCAGTGACCAAAATTGGGCACAACGACAATCGCCTGCCGCGCCACACGCAGCATCTGTTTGAGGAGTTCGCGCGGTCGCAGGACTTGTTGCAGAGTCTGACTGAGTACGGCGATATCAAACGCCTGATCCGTGATTTCCGCAAGACCCTCATCGAGGTCGCTCTGGATCACAGGGACCCCTTTGCCAATCGATTCAACCACATGTTTATGATTGAGTTCAATCCCCTGGATCGAACAATGCAGTTCGTCGCGTAAGCGGCACAACAACCGGCCATCGCCACACCCCAGGTCGAGCACGCGCTGCCGCGATTGAATCTGATCCATGATCAGGCGGTCAATCAGCGCGGCCTCGGGATCGGTGTAGCAGTAACGTTTTGTGGGCATGCTGGGGCGCTGCTTCCGGGCAAAGTCTCTTGTCAGATTCAGGGACGCTTCTTCGCCTGCCGATAGGTCTCGGCGAGAAAAGGAATCACCAGTTCTTCCAGTTGCTCGATTTCTAACAGGAAGGAATCGTGTCCGAAAACGCTGCTCAGTTCCAGATACGAAACATGTCGACCCATCTTTACCAACGCCGCGACGAGTTCCCGGCTTTGCGATGAGGGGAACAGCCAGTCGGTATTGTACGACGTAATCAGGAAGCGGGCTTCCGTGGTGCCGAGTGCCTGCTCCAGCGATCCATACTTGGCGGCCATATCAAAATAGTCCATGGCCCGGATCAGGTACAGATAGCTGTTGGCATCAAACCGTTCGATGAACCGTTTCCCCTGATAGTGCAGATAGCTTTCGATCTGGAACTCTGTCTCCTGTTGCAACTCATACGCCAAGTGGTCGCTGTTCTGCAATTTCCGGCCAAACTTGCGCTCGATAGAAACTTCCGACAAATACGTGATGTGTGCAATCATGCGGGCGAGTGCCAGGCCGTAACGCGGTCCCTCCTCACCATACTTCTTCGGGCCATCGGCACTGTAGTAGTCGCCATCCTTGAAGTTCGGGTCAACCATGATGGCCCGCCGACCGACGGCGTTGAACGCAATGCCCTGTGCCGAGAGATTCGCTGCCGCCGCAAGGCAGATGACCGAATGCATGGCATTGGGATATTTCGCGACCCATTCGAGGGCTTGCATGCCACCGAGGCTGCCGCCAATGACCGCCAGCAGTTTTTCAACCCCCAGCGACCGCACCAGTTCCTGATGGACGGTGACCATGTCGCCCACGGTGAGCACGGGCAGCGTGAGCCCGTAGGGCTTACCGGTTTCCAGGTTGATGCTGATGGGGCCCGTCGTGCCCTGACAACCGCCCAGCACATTGGCACAGATAATGAAGTACCGTGCTGGATCGAGCCCGCGACCAGAGCCCACGAACTTGTCCCACCAGCCGGGTTTGCGATCGTCAAGAGCATGCCGACCCGCGAGATGGGCATCTCCCGTTAATGCATGACAGACAAAAATCGCATTGTCGCGCTCAGGAGAGAGTTCGCCATAGGTTTCATAGGCGACCGTGATCGGCCCCAATTGTTGCCCGCTTTCGAGGACCAGTTGCTGAGGCGGGTTGAACAGAGTGCGGTACTGCGTCTGCACCAGTCCCACACCCTCAGCCGAGACGGCTACTTCCCCCGAAGAATCTGGCGGCGGCGAGGCAGTCGTCGGGGAGAGCGATGCGGTCATGCGGGGCACTGTTGGAAACGATGTGTCGACCTGCGGCAGGCGTCCCACCCAGGTCGCCTTGAATCCCTATTGTAGTAAGACCATCGGCCTGATTGCGAACCCGCGCGGTCCTCGGTGTTCGATCACCCCGTCCACGTCGTGCCAGGCTTGGTCTCTCGGTGTCCGTTGTCGTAGGGAGCCAGCCGACGGTGGGCGAGTTCACCCGCGGATCATCGTCAAGGCCGGCCGCCAGATCTCGCACGCAAGTGGGCTGACACAACCCATACAATCGCTAACCTCAACGGCTGTAGCAAAAATACAGCAAGCCCTAAACTCTTTCCATACTTCCCGTCTTCTCTCGGCGTCGATGTCGAACGCGTGTGATTACGTAGTTGGCGTTGTTTACGTCGAGTGTGCCGTGGGGGTTTGGGGATGCGTTACGACCTGGTGGTGATTGGCAGTGGGCCCGCGGGACAACGCGGTTCGATCGCGGCGGCCAAACTTGGTAAGCGTGTGGCGCTGATCGAACGACGGCAGCAAGATCTGGGCGGGGTCTGCCTGCATACCGGCACCATCCCTTCCAAAACCATGCGCGAAGCCATCCTGCATCTCACCGGTTACCGGCACCGCGCGGTTTACAAAGACCGCTTTGTGCAGAAGCGGCAGATCACTATGGACGACCTCCGCCGCAAATTGAATCAGGTGATTCATCACGAACACCAGGTCATTCGTGAGTACCTCGATCGCAACCAGATCGACTTCTATTCGGGGCAGGCTCACTTTGTCGACGCGCACAACGTGGCCATTACCAGTGACGGCGGGTGCTCGGTCATTGAAGGTGAGAACATTCTGCTCTGCACCGGGACCAAGCCGGCCCGGCCAAGCCATATTCCGTTCGATGGCGAAACGATCTTTGATTCCGATGAACTGCTGCGGATCAATCGCATTCCGCGGTCGATGATCGTCATCGGTGCCGGGGTCATCGGGATGGAATATGCCCTGATGTTCGCGACATTGGGCGTGGAGGTTACTGTCGTCGATGGGCGCGAACGGCTGCTCGATTTTTGTGATCGCGAAATCGTCGATACGCTGATGTTCCATGCCCGCTCACTCGGCATGATGTTCCGTCTGGGTGAAGACGTGGTCGGTCTCGATCGCCTGCGCGATCAACTCGTCGCGATCCGTCTGGAAAGTGGCAAGCGGCTCATCGGCGAATCGGCCCTGTTTGCGATTGGTCGGGTGGGAGATACCGAGTCGCTAAACCTGGAAGCTGCGGGTCTCAAGCTCGATGAGCGGGGGAAAATCTGGTGCGACGAGAACCATCGTACCTGGGTGCCCCACATCTACGGCGCGGGCGATGTCATCGGGTTCCCCGCGCTGGCGAGTGCCTCGATGGAGCAGGGGCGGCGGGCCGTCGCCTCGATCTTTAATAAGCCCCATACCGCCGCGAAACATCTCCCTTACGGGCTCTACACGATTCCTGAAATATCGATGATCGGTAAGAACGAGCAGCAGTTGACGGCTGACCGTGTCCCATATGAAGTGGGCGTGGCCCGCTTCCGTGAAATTGTCCGCGGACAGATCGTGGGTGATGAAAACGGCATGCTGAAACTGCTGTTCCATCGTGAAACACGCGAACTGCTGGGTGTGCATATCATCGGTGAAACCGCCACCGAGATCATTCACATCGGTCAGACGGTGATGTCGCTCGGCGGCACCATCGACTACTTCCGCGACACAGTCTTCAACTATCCCACCATGTCGGAAGCCTACAAAGTCGCGGCGTTCAACGGCCTCAACAAGCTGAACCTGGAATTCGTTCACGATTCAGTCGCCGAACCCGAGATGGAACTGCTCGATGGTATCGGCGAACTGACGGAATTCTGTGCCGCGGGAACGATGTGAAGGGGGAAGGTGTGAGGTAACAGGCGCAAGGTGTCAGGGCAGGGAGCTAATCTTTCACCGCGCTGCGAATGAGATCGCTGCGAGGAGGTCGTCGCGTTCCAGATCTGGATAATCACCCAGAATGTCTTCGATGCTCATCCCGGAACCTAGCAGGTCGAGTAACATCTCAACGGGATAACGCAGTCCGCGAATACACGGCTTACCGTGGCAGATTTCCGGGTCGCTGGTGATGCGTTCGAATGTTGTCTCCATGCATCACATCATAGTCCGTTGGCACGAGATTTGTCAGCATCGAACTGATGCGTCAGGGCTGCGCGACGGGTTTCAGCCACGCTGGTTCGAGGAATTCCTCGCGGATGCGGTCTTTGTCATCGATGAGGAAGGCCCCGTGGTTTTGCGTGGTCCAGTAGTGATAGAACTGCGTGCGTAATGCGGCATCGGTAATCTGGAAATGGCCCGCTTTCTCCTGAGATTGCAGCCATTTTTGCGTGGCGTCGAAAGCTTCCTGCCCGGCTTGTTGCCAGAGAATGCGGCCGCCGCCGAAGTTGTCGTACAGATGCTTCTGGAACTTCCATCCATCCAGCATGAAGTGGGCCAGTTGATCACCGGGCGGTTCCATGCGGAGCTTGATGATCTGCAGGCGTGAGGTGAGCTTGCGACGTGCCTCCTTGGTCAGGGTTTCGGACTTCAGTTGGGCTTCGATTTCTGCCTGCTCTTTCAAGAGGGCTGGCTTCTCTGCCTCCATGCGTTTCGCATGTTCGCGCTGAAAGAAGGCCGTGGCTGCCGCAAGTTCTTCCGGCGTGGGTGTGACCTCTTTCTGATGCACCTGCATATACATCTGCATCACAGGCCGGGTGAAGAGTCGATGAAGTTCGCTTTCGAGTGATGGTCCCTGTTCGCCGGTTTTGATGTCATCGCGATAGATCTTCTTTCCGAGCACGGAGCCAATCGCTTCCCGTGGCGGTTCCGGGTCGGCGGCGAACAGTGGTGTCAGGCACAACAGTGACAACCAACCGCCGACACAACACTGCCAATGATCACGACTCATAGACAACAGCTTCATCTGGGAAGTTCCGCTGGCCTGGACTTCACCTCATGCAGTTCCCGTTTCAGGTCAGCCAGTTCCGTTTGCATCTGCTTCATCAAGATGCCAATGTAAACAAAACACATGGGCAGGAAGGAGTAAAACACGGGCGCAACCGGGTTGGTTCCAATCCATGCCGAGCCGACGATCTGGCCCACCAGCATGAGCAAACTGATAAACGCACAGAACCCGGCAGCAATCCAGGGATTAACAGGTTTCATGGAAGCTCCTCGCGGACGTCGCATCGCAACCCAAGGCTTCGTCATTCTGGAAGGTTCCCGGTTGCCAGGCAATCCAATTCCGGGGAATCTGAATCCTGGCAGGTGCGGCGAGTGCGATTTGGCTATGCGAGCAGAATGAGCGCATCGGGCAGTTCGTTCACATCATCGGCCGTGCGTGGCAACGATTGGGCCAGTGTTTGACCAATGGAATGAATCGTTTCGCACAAGGCTGCGGAGAGCGGGCCACCTTTGAGTCGATGCGTGAACTCGTCGCACCAGGCATCAATTTGCGACTGGCCCACTCGTTCCAACACGCGTTGATCGGTCAGCACCACGGCTCGGTGTTCCAGCACAGAGACATACACCAGTACGCCGGTCGATCCCGCGGTGTGATGCACCCGCTGATCGAAGAACACAGCCCGCGCTCGTGACTGTACTTCATCCCGTAATTGAGCCGCCGGAGTCAACAGTCGCCGGATGACGTCGCTACGGCCAGCCAGCAGGGCTCCCAGCAGAAAGCCGACGACCACCGTCAACAGGTAGGCCACGAGTTCCCAATACGGAGAGGGTTGGGCCCAGGAGTCTGGAGCCGCGGCGGTGTTCGCAAAGCCGACCCAGACCACAACCAGTCCGAGCAGCGCGAGCCACAGCCCCGCGATGTCTTCCGAGCGGTCATAACGGCCGGAACTCGCCGCGATCACGGGGATAATCTCGGCACTGGTCTGCGACTCGGCCTGTTGCACGGCGTGGTTAATCGCGGCATGGTCAGCCTCAGAAATCCCCGCGTGAATCATGGTCATAGAAATGCCATCTTCGAAGTATCAAACAGCAGAGACGTGAAATTCACCGGGCCGCAAAGAGGCGCAATAAGTACAAGAAAGCAGTTGCCTGAGATGTCTCTTTTGTGGTTTTTGTGCCTCTTTGCGGCGAATAGCATTGGAGTGTGTCGTGGAGTGGCTGACTTGGCTTGCAATGTCATGGAACGACCAGCGCTCGCAGGGGTTCGCTGCTTGCGGGGTCACCAGGAACCGCTGGCTCCGCCGCCGCCTGAGAATCCGCCGCCGAAGGAACCGCCACTGTAGCCCCCGCCGGTACGTCCCGAGCGGCTGGTTGCCAGGTGATAGAGAATGGTCCCCAGGACTGCGAAAACCACCGCCCAGAAGGCCCAGGCCCAACCGCTCGCACCGCTGCGAATCAAGGAGACGATGGTGAAGATCGCCAGCCCGATGACGGCGGCGGCGATCCAGTAGGTCGATGCGGGAACCGGTTTGGTTGGCAAAGCCAGTTCGCGGGCCATTTTATCGAGCCCCTCCACCCCCGCGACGATGCCTCCGGAATAATCCCCTTGCTTGAACTTGGGGATGATGAGGTCGTTCATGATCTGGCGAGCCACATCATCTTTGTCGCGGCGCCAACCCGCTCCGAGTTCGATGCGTGCCAGCCGATCGCCTTCCGAGACCAGCAGCAGGATGCCGTAGTTCCACGTGGTATCGTTGATGGTCGCCGGGCCGATGCCCCATTGGTCGAACAGCAGCCGGGCATAGGTTTCAATCCGCAAACCGGTCCCGCCATATTGGGCCAGCGATTCGATCGTCACCACGATGATGGGGGCGGCTTTGTCGGTGAGGAGTTTGTCGGCGAGTTGCCGGATTTTCTGCTCATCGGCGTCGCTGATCAGGTTCGCTTTGTCGACGATGAAGTCGCGGTCGCCGGGGCGATCCAGCGGAATCTGCTGTGGCAGTTGGGCGAAGGCGAGTCCTGCATGGCCGCAGCAGACTGCCAGCATGATGTGGCAAAGACGGGCTTGAACGCTCGAACGGAGTTGCATGTCGCCCTCGCTGGTTGTTGTTGACACCAGAATTGTGTGCGGTCTCGGAAATACAACGCAAGGTGATTTTCCGCGGATCACCTGTTCGGATCGATTCTCTGGGAATGTTGTTCGCTGCCGTAGAATTCCTGATCCAGTGATGGAAACAGGTCAATGTGGTCGGCCCTATGCTGGCAGCGCTTCGATGATTTTCATGGTGGCCAGAAACTCGGTGAAGTTGCCACACCGCATTAAAGCCTCCCGGCTGTCGGGTCTCCGAAACAGATGTGCGATTTCCGCGGAGAGATCCAACTGAACTGCCGGATCGGAACGCGGGGTGACCAGCAGAAACACAATATGTGCAGGCTGACCATCGGGGGCGTCAAATCCGACACCGGCAGCGGAGATCCCCACAGCCACCAGCGATTCCTTCAGATTCTCCAGCCGGGCATGCGGTATGGCGATGCCCTGACCAATCCCCGTCGCGGCAATCAATTCTCGTTCCCACGCCAGGGTTTCAATCTGTTCGGCATCGACAATTCCCTGAGCTCCGACCAGTTGTGACAATTCCCGAATCACTTCCAGCCGCGTTCCACCATTCAAGTTGCGGGCAAACAGTTTGGGTGTCAGCATCGACACCAGCCGGTGAGGTTGTTTCCGCCGTAGAGCACGACGGATGAGCGGCCCACTCATGGCCGAGGTCACAATGGCCATGACCACCAACGCGACGAACAACCGCTGCCGAATAATGCCCGCTTCCAATGCCAGAGTTCCGAGAATGATCTCCATGGCACCCCGGGCATTCATGGCGAAGCCAATTGCCCATTGATCGCGCCCGGGGTAGCCCGCCCAGCGTGCCCCGAGGACGCACCCGAGCAACTTGCCCAGGCATGCCAGCAGCAGAATCATGGCGATCAGACCACTATCGAAATGCGTGATGAAATTGACCTTCAGTCCAATGCTCGCAAAGAACAGTGGAGCAAAAATGAACGACACAAAATCATCGAGCAGAGTCCGCGTGCGTTCCGTCAGATGTGCCGAATCACCCAGGGCAACCCCGGCGATAAATGCACCAAAAATTGCATGAATTCCGATGAATTCCGTGACAGCGGCACCGAGCAGGCCAACGGTCACGGCGAAGCCCAGCACTCCGCCGGGGAAGTGTGTGTAAGCTTGCAGAATGGGCAGGCAGCGATGCATGGCCCACCGTCCGAGGGTGAGCATGCTGCCCGCGAACAGCAACGTCAGCACAATGGTGGTGGCTATCCCCATGCCTGCCCCGTGCGTGCCAATCATGCCGAGCAGCATGGCGAAAATCGTCCAGCCGATCAGGTCGTTGAAGATCGCCGCGCTGACCACCACCATGCCCAGGTCGGTGCGATAGAGGTCGAGGTCCATCAGCGTTTTGGCAATCACGGGTAACGCCGAAATGGCCATCGCAGTGGCCAGAAAGAGGGCAAAGATGAGCGGGTCGGCGTCCACCTGACGCCCCAGCGCGCGGGGTAGAACGAGCGCTCCGAGCAACCCCAGCGCGAAGGGAATCGCGGTCCCCAACGATCCGACCTTGAGCGCGGATCGCCCCTGCCTCCAGACGATCGATAAATCGACTTCCAGGCCCGCGACCAGTAGAAATAACGCGATGGCAAGCGAGCCAATCGCATCCAGGACCAGGGCATTCGGTCCTTCCCGCGGGAAAAGCCAGATTTGCCAGTCGGGTGCGAGCAGGCCGAACACCGTGGGGCCCAGCAGAATCCCCGCGAGAAGTTCTCCCAGAACGGCGGGTTGATGCCAGCGACGTGCCAACTCCCCCAGACACCGGGCCATGCCGATGAGCGTAGCTGTGGCCAGCAGCATGATGCCGAGTTGTTCCGAGCTCAGATGATGCACAAGCACTCGTTCCGATCGAGGGGGATTTCCACTGCGATTTCCCAAGCGTGAGAGATTACCACATTCGCGCCAGATTCGTGTGTGCAGAGCATGCGAAGTTGGACAGAGTCAGACATAATCCGGTGTTTGGGCCATCCTGTGGAGTGGAGCGTGGTACGTCGAGACAGTCGAAGTGCGTTTGCGTTGCGGTTCATGCTGACGTGTGCGGCGTTCTTCGCGCTGGTGTATGGCCTGGGTTCCGCGCTGGCATGGTCGATGCCGCCAGAACGGTTTTCTGAGATCCGCTTCCCCCCCACCTTTGCCGCTAGTACGCTGGCGCTGTTGTGGGGCAGTGCCTTACTTTCGCAAGCCGTCGAGTATGTGCGCCGCGAAAAGCAGCCCGAGTTTCGCCGCTGCTTGTGCCTGGCGTTAGTCGCCGGTGGCCTGTTCTGCGCGCTGCAGATGGCGGCACTCAACTGGTTGATTCAGCGACAGACTCCCGGCGATGTGCAAACGAGTGACCAGGCCTTTGTGGTGGTGCTCGCGGCCTTGCATGTCATGCACTTTCTGCTCGCGTCGATGTTTCTGGTGTTCATCACGCTGAAAGCCCATGCCGACCGGTACGACCACGAGTACTACTGGGACGTGCGGTTGTGTGCGTGGTTCTGGCATGGATTGGGATTGGTCTGGGTGGCGGTGCTGGTGGTGGTGGCGATCGGCAGCTTCAGCCTGTCGCCGGTTCCCTCCCCACAAATTGATGTGCAGACTTGAGGGGGAAGTGAGAGAGGCGTCGAAAACCGTCAAAAGAGCGGCTAAAGCGACATCTGCGGGTTGTGGGTGATCTGCGGAAAATATGAGGCCTCGAAAATCGGCCTTAGAACCGTTATAGACTACCTCTTTTCGCACAATCCGAGTGGCAACTGCTTATCTCGCTTCAGTCTGCGACGCACCCCACGTTGACACTGCTGACAACCCCCATTACATTCCGGCCGTCGTTGCTCTGCCGTTTCACGCGGTTTGGGTAGCGACCAGAGACCAGAGAAAGCAGAACGCGGATGTCGGGCATCACTCGTCAACGGAGGACGAGGGCAAACGCCGTCTCTCGCATGGGGCGGTGGTGGCTGTGCTACGGATGGATGCTCGGCGGGTTGTGGATCGGTTGCTCACGTTCCCACGTGGTTCCCGCATCGCCCAGCCTGCCGCAACTGCTGGCTCCTGTCCCTGTGGGTCGGTTGGATTCCAATGTGGCGGTGGCCCCGTCCTTGGATTCAAAACCAGTTCCCGATGAGGTGCGGTTTCAACCAGCCAAGCCTCTGCGGGAATGGAAGTACGTGGTGCTGCACCATACGGCTTCCAGCACGGGCAGTGTGGAAAGCATTCATACCGCCCATTTGCAGAATAAGGATCGTAACGGCAAACCCTGGCTGGGCATTGGTTATCACTTTGTGATTGGTAACGGCCGGGGCATGCCCGATGGAGAAATTGAACCGACGTTTCGCTGGCGGCAACAAATGTCTGGTGCGCACGCGGGGGTCGGAGAGTACAACCAGAAGGGTATCGGAATCGTACTGGTCGGGAACTTCGAACAAGCCCCGCCCAGTCCGGCTCAACGCCAGTCTGTGGAACAGTTAGTAATGTACTTGTGCCGCACGTTGAAGATCGATGGGCCGCACATAGTGGGACATGGTGACATTAAAGCCACGGCTTGTCCGGGGCAGTATTTTCCGCTGGAGACCCTGCGTTCCAGCGTGGCCGCTCACGACGATAGCGGCGGGCTTCCCCTCGCCCGCTTCGTTCCGGCGACCGGAATTTCCAGAAAGGAAGCGCTGCGGAAATGAGCGAGCGAATCCCCTCCGGACATCGGATTTATGACCGCGATGGTGGTCACTGGATGTGGACCGAGGAAGTCGAAGCCCATGTCGGCTGGCAACTGGCGCAAGCCGAAGCCGCCTGGGACGAAACTCCCATCGACTACGATTCGATTCCCACATTAGAAGAACTGGAAACCGGCAGCAACGAGGGGCCGGTCGTCTCGCTGGTTGACGAACCCCACGCCATCGCTCTCCCGGATGTGTACGAGCATGGTTACAGTTACCCGCTGATCGTCTGGTTTCACGAAGCTGGTGGCAACGAAGAAGACATTTTCCGGATTCTCCCGGAAATCAGCGAACGGAATTATCTGGCGATTGCTTTACGCGGCGATCAGGAAGTCGATGGCGGGTTTGAATGGTCCGCCAGCGATATCGGTGTCGCGGCCCTTGCCGAAAAACTCGAAGCCGCGATTGATCGTCTGGCAGACAAGTTTGCCATCCATCGCGATCGTATCTACCTGGCGGGCACAGGCTCGGGTGGCACCATCGCCATGGAACTGCTCCTCGAAAAACCCGAAGCCTTCGCCGGCGCGGCGTGCCTCGGTGGTGCTTTTCCGCAACTCGAGCAACCACTGGCCCGCTTCCGGGGCTTACGCGGTCGCCGCGCTCTCCTCACCACTTCGACCGAAACTAACGATGTGAAAGTCGCCGAATTGGTCGCGGCGGGACGGTTGCTCTATTCCGCGGGCATGCAGGTCGGCACGCGAATTTATCAGCCCAACGGGACGGTGACATCGCGGAAGATGCTGCGCGATATCGACCACTGGATCATGGACGGCATTTCGTCCGCCATCCGGGTCTCGTAAGCACTGTCGCACTCGTTGAATCATGGCAGCCCGCGCTGAGATCGCGGGCTGTTTTATTTCGTGCCACCGGCATCTTGCGGATAGACCAGTATGCGGTCATGGGCCAGCAAGACCAGGTCGGCCCGGTCATCGCCGGTCACGTCGGCGATCAACCCTTCGCGCGGTTCGATGCGTCCCGAACCTTCCTCGCGGGCAAAGCCCTTTTCCTCAAAGACCGTGAAGTACGAGGCCCGCTCGATGGGGTCTGGCGCACGGTACGCCAGAATTTCGAGGTAGTGCTTGCGGGTCTCAATCAGCGCCAGATCAATGTGTTGATCGCCATTCAAATCGCCCGCCAGCACATCGGTGGGAAAGGTTTGCTCAAGGGTGCTTTCATAGCTGGCCAGTTCCTCTAATGTGGGAGTCTGTCCGCCGGCATACAGCACCGCGAACTGATCGGCGCCAAATAGCAGCAAATCGTCTCGTTGGTCACCATTGAGGTCGACCGCGTGGGCCGCTTTGAATTCCAATTGACCCAGATCGACTTCTTTCCAGGGCACGAAGCGTGCGTTTTCCTGGGTAAGGAGACGCAACTTGCGCACGCCCGCATCGATCATCACCAGTTCCGGGCCGGGCCGCTGATCAAGGTCCAGCAGCAGCGAGCCCACAATTTTCGCGTTCGGTTCGCCCGCGTTGAACTGATCGGCGACTTGCCAGCGGAGCTGCGGAGTCAGCTTCATCAGCCGGACAAAGTTATCTTGTGAAACCAGCAATCCCGTAACGCCATCGAGTCGGCAGGGGGTTACGGCACCCATCGGGATGGTGCCCACGCCCAATGTGCCCGTGACCGGGAGTTCTTCCAGACGACCCATGGCCGAGACGCCGACCACCACAGGGGGTTTTGATCCTTGAAACAGCAGCAGTTCCGGACGGTCGTCGCCGGTGAGTTCCGCCACCAGCGAACCTTCCGGATTCCCTTTAAGCGACAGTTCCAAGGGGGATTCCGCCGCGGTCACCCATTGTTGCCGATTCGCGTCGTAGCGTTGAGAGTGCAACTGGTATCCGCTACCACGAGCCGTGCCCCCTTTGACCGGAAAGACCACTTCGTTGGCCAGGTCACTATCGATATTCAGTAGCTCCAGGCCCAGCGGTTCGACATCCAGCGGTAAGGCCGCCGGAAACGTGAGCCGTCCTTCATTCCATTGCGAGATGCCGACCGCTTTTTCAGAAGTGCTATGCACCACCAGTTGCAAGCCCTCTCGGCCAGATCCCAGCCAGGGGCGCACCACGTTCGCGCCTGACAGGCAAGGGAACGGCGTGCCCAGATCGAGTCCCTGGTCGGCCGTTTGCCGATACATCAGAATGCGTGAGGCTTCCGGGTCGGTCACCACCACGTCGTTAAGGCCGTTGCCATCGAAGTCTCCCACGGCGAGGTCACGTTCGCGACCCGTGCCCCGTTGTCCGAACCCATAACGAACCAGTCGTTCCGGGGCCTGGCTGCTCCCCTGATCGCGCAGGGTGAGCCGCAAAACTTTCAGCCGTCCGGTTCGAGAATCGATGGTCAGAATCTCTTGGCCGGGTTGGCCATCGACTTCGCGAACCGAAACCGCCCGTGGTCGTTCCAGGTCGAACAGATATTCTGGGCCAAGTTGGCCATTGGCATTCTGCAACCGCACGCCCAGCGAACGATTCAGGGCATCACCGGCAAGGTAACACAGGTCTTCGCGTCCGTCGGCATTCAGATCGGCGGCTTGCACCAGTCCGAGTTGAGACGAAGTGTTGAGCAGTTTCTGCGGCGGACCAAATTCGCCAGTTTCGGGCTGCAATAACAGCAACGTATCGCTTTTTCCCAAGATCACCAGGTCGGTGCGGCCATCATGATTCAGGTCGCCCGCACTCAGGCACCACTGGGCCGCGGCAATGTCAGATAGACGCATCTGCTGTTTGGCATTCCACGTCCCCTCTGCCGATTGAAAGCGGATGACCAGTTGATCGGGATTCCCAAAGTAGGCGAGATCGATTCGCCCATCGTGGTTGAAGTCGCCCGCGGTGAGCGAGACCACGTCCTGATCGATGGGCAGTTTCTGGTGATCGAAGCGCCAGGGGTTATCTAATCGGTTGACGTCACGCACATCGACTGTACGGGGACCATCCGCTGGGGGTGCCTTCCGCTGAATCAGTAAATCGAGCCGATGATGGCTGTTATCAATGAGGACCAGATCGGTCAGCCCATCGTGATTGAAATCGCCCGACAGCAGGTTACTGGACCGGTCGGAAAGTTTGAGAACTTCGACCGCCTCAAAACCAAAATACTCCGCCCAGCGCGAGACGACAGGCTCTTGAGCCGCGACCGATGTCGCACCACAGATTCCCAGCGCTACCAGGCAAGCCCGGAGGATGCGTTCTCGATGGATCCCGCATGGTCGCATGGATGAGCCGGTTTGGCGGCGGTGGCTCCACATAAATCAGATCCTTCGTTCCATATCCTGCGTTGAACCCTAAGCCCTAAACCCTAAACCCCCTAGCCCCGGCTTACGTTTTCGCGCCGCCTGCGTTCCCTTTGTTGGAACGAATCACGGTCACAATGTCGTCCGCATCGGTCAAGATGTTGCGTTGACCTTCGTAACTGACAAGGAGTTTGCGGGCCAGCAGTTCCTGGCCGACCACCCTTCCGGTGCCCTGCTTGGTGACCACGGTGGCACCGACGGGAGGCAACTCTTTGCGATGCGCTTCATAGGTGTCAAATTCATAACGCAGACAGCATTTCAGCCGCCCGCAGCGCCCTGAAATTTTGTTCGGGTCCAAAGTCGCCTTCTGCATCTTCGCCATCTTCATCGAGACGGGAGGCATCTCTTGCAGGAAGGTATTGCAGCAGACGGGTTGCCCGCAGTCGCCATAGTCGGCGAGCAGTTTCGCCTCATCACGCACGCCCATCTGTCGCATTTCGATGCGGGTCTTCAGCACCTTGGCCAGCGATTTGACCAGCTCGCGAAAGTCGACGCGATCTTCAGCGACATAATAGAAGACCGTCCGCTCACCACCGAACAGATGCTCAACATCGATGAGCTGCATTTGTAAGTGCCGCTCTTGAATCTGGGCGCGGCAGGTCTCGAATTCATGCTTTTCGAGGACGCCCTGGGCGTCGCGTTCGCGTTCATCTTCGCGGGTTGCCAACCGCAGCAGTCGGCCGGGTTCGTCTTTCAAACCCAGGTAATCGCGCGAGCGGTCACTGGCCGGGGTCAGCACCGTACCCCATTCGACCCCGCGGGGTGAACGGATAATGACGCTGGCATTCCGGGGCACATACTGAGCCGGTTTGACCGTGAACTCCCCGAGTTGCCGGGTGATGCCGTAGCGGACAATGTAGGCCCGTGGGACTTCAAGCGGCTGCTCAAGGCCCGGTTCTTCCATGACGATGTCTGACATGAGGATCTCGATCAGCGTGGGGAACGCTGGGAAACATTGCGGATTATGAGGTCGTCAGTTTACTCGAAGGACAGGTCTGAACGATAGCGCTGCCGGAACATTTCACCGCGAAGTCACCACGCGGGCCCGAGTCGACAAGTCATGACACAACGCCTCCAGGCACAACCCGATCGACACATTCTGATGCAGATGCGTCACCGCCACCGTACAGCGTTCCAGCAGGTCGCCGAGCAGGTCGACGGCGGCATCGATATCGCCCGACCAGCGGGAAATCCAACCGATGGCATCGGCCTGCACTGCGGCCTGCGTCGTGGTGGGGGCCAGGCCCCGCAGCGCTGTGCGGTAATACTCCGCGGCGGCTTGCAACAGCCACAGCGTGAGCTGCCGTTGTTCGGCGGTATCGCTGCCCAGTTTTTCAATGCGGCTGGTCAGTTCCTGGGCGGTCTGCAAGCCCTCCCAACTCGGTTTAGAGAGTTTCGCCAGCCAGTCTTGACGGAGTTCGCGAAAGCCTGGCTGTGCGAGTTGTCGCGCGGTGACAAGGCTGCCTGCCGACAGGGCCGCCAGCCAACGGGCTTCCTCGTCGCTGGTGACCAGATTTTCCCGTTGCAGGAACTCATTCACGACGTCATCGGGGAGTGGGCCAAACCGCACGGTCTGGCAGCGCGACTTAATCGTGGGCAGCAAGGCGTCGAGACTGGATGCGATAAGGATGATCAGTGCACCATCGGGCGGTTCTTCCAGCGTTTTCAGCAGCGCATTCGCGGCTTCATCGTTCATGGTCTCCGCATCATTGATGATCGCGATCTTGCGAGATCCGGCGGCGGGGCGAATCGACAGTTCATAGCATAAGCCCGCCTTGCCCCGTTGTTCGCGGTCGCCAATGAACTTCGCGACAGTGAGTTCGCGCTTGCCCGGATCGCGATCGACCAGCAGAAAATCGGGATGCGTTCCCGCGAGAAAAGGGCGGCATTGCGAGCACCGGCCACAGGCTTCGAGCTCTCCCGCGGGGCGCTCAAAGCAGAGCAGGCATTGCGCCAGCCTGGTGGCGAAAAGTTGCTTGCCAACGCCACCCGGTCCATGGAAGAGATACGATTGCGTCAGTCGCCCCCGCTCGATCGCGCGCAAAAATGCCACACGCACTTCAGTATGGCTGCGATAATCATCCCAGATGGAGGGCATGGCACTCTATGCTTATTCGTCGATGAAATCTGGTTCTGGGAATGGTTCAAACCAGCCGACCACTTCGCCCGGGGTAACCCAGGTGTTCGCCGTCGCGAGTCGTTCCCGCACAATCCCCTCGGCCGGAGCACGCAGATCACTCACAATACCTGGCAGCCCCGCTTCCAGCAGAATGTCTCCTGCCGCAACGGGTTCCCCCGGATCGACCAGCCAACTCAGCAACCGCACGGGAGCCGTCCCCCAGATTTCAGCGGGCAGAATCAGCGGTAATGGGTGAGCGGGTGAAGCCATCCGAGTACGATACTCCCATTCTCGATGACTGCCTACTGATGGAAATTCTTGCGCGGAGCACACATGGGACAACCCATTTCGACGGTTCGACTGAGCCTGCACCCCTTGGTCATAGAAGATGCACCACTGTTGCAGGAGCTGGATAGCGATCCGGCGGTCACGCGATTTCTCGGCCCGCAGACACCGGGATCACTGGATGACTATCGCACACGGATCGTCACGATCTATCAGAAGTATGAGCAGGCGTATCGCCATCTCGGTTACTGGGCGATTCGCACACTATCCACACGCGAGTTTCTGGGCTGGGTCTGCCTGCGTCCCGCCAGCGATTATCGCTATTTTCAGGCAGCCGGGTTTGCCGCAGACGATGTAGAACTCGGCTATCGACTTCGGCAAGCAGCGTGGGGGCAGGGGTTTGCGACGGAAGCCGCGCGGGCGGTCCTGGAGCAGGGCTTTCGTGGGGAGACATTCCCCCGGGTTGTGGCCTCGGCTTTGGTTCCCAATCGGGGTTCGACCCGGGTGATGGAAAAATGTGGTCTGAGTCGGCTGTATGAATTCCAGATCGCGGAAATTCCCGAACCGGCGGTCGTGTACGGAATCACCCGAGAACTCTGGGAAGCGGCAAATTTCGCTTGACCCATTCCGCAAGTCCCCGGATAATTCCCGTCTGTGAAATTTATGGTGGCAACAGGAGGTTGCTCACCGGGTCGACCAGAGGCAAGGAGGCCGAAGCATGACCCAGACAGAACTGTGCGAAGTCGGTTTTCGTTGGACGAAGCCGACTTGGACACGTACCGCTGACCGGACTTGGGTGTTGATTGTTCCCAGTTCGATGACCGGCGAACGCGAAACCGGACGGACGACCGATCCGCAATTTGATCGGACCCAACGGTTCTATGAGATCTACAATTTCGATGGCAGTTGGTGCGACCAACTGCATGAAGTCCAGGTCGAGGGAATGCTGCGTAACCCCTCATGGCGCGGTCACTTACGGCCGTTGCCCCATGGTCACGCGGCATAGGCACCGGGCTGATAATACGCAGGGATGGTGGTCTTGATGGCTGCCGGTGCGCCCATGCTTTCGCCACGAATCGCGGTGGTGGTGACGTTCGATGCCTGGCCGCTGCATAGCCTGGGCTGCTATGGCAATGAATGGGTCGATACCCCCACGTGGGACGAACTCGCCGCCACCGGTTTTGTCTTCGACCGGCATGTGGCAAACCATGTCACCTCCGCCGAGGATGCCCCGGCGGCGATCTCGGGCGGTTGGCTCAAAACTCTTCGTCAGCAGGGCATCCGCGTGGTTCACCTCCACGAGCCCGACGCACGCAGTCTCCCAGATCTGCCCGTGGAGATCGAGACGGTCATGATTTCCGAGGGGCATAACCCACCCCGTTCACCGCAAGATTTGCCCTTCTCTCATCTGGTTTCTGCCGCGCGGGAATTCCTGAAGGGACCGACCACGACGCCCACGGTGCTGTGGCTGCACAGTGCGGGCATCTCTGACGACTCGGTTCCCCCGGAAGAGATGTGGGAGCACTATGTTGACGAATTCGCGGCCGAGGATTTTGACTGGGAGCACGGTGATCCCGCCGAAATCGCCCGTCATCCCGCGATTCGAGCCGTCTCTGTCACCATGCTCGATTTCCTGCTGGGCGAACTCTGGACCAGCCTGAAATCTCGGCCGGAACCGGTGCTGCTGTCGTGTAGTGGTCTCGCCGGAAGCCCGTGGTTACCTGTCCAACGGCGAACACCGATCGCCGCCGGGTTAGACGCCGCAAGCCAGCAAACTCCGTGGGTGCTCTGGGAACAGAATCTCTCACAGGTTTCCCCATCGACCCGCTGGACTCCCGGCCGGTCGACGGCACTGGTGCAACCTTCAGACCTGGGGCCGACAATCGCGGAATGGTGTGGCGGTCGCAACACGGAAATTGCAGGAGTTTGGCCCCATGTGCGGGGGGAAACCGATCAGCGACAGGCCTGGGTGGTGACACGCACCGATGGCCCTGCCTTGTGCATCTGGACGGAGTTGGATCAGGTCATCTTTCCGGACGGCGTTACTTTGAATCCCACAGATTTCACGGGCATTCAGCGTTTCTGGCAACCGGAGGATCCGTGGAATGTGTTTGACACGGCGGCCACGGAAGGCGCACGCATTCGCGAAGTCATGCTGCTCGTGCATAGCCAGATCGCACCGGCCAGCGCCGACGTCTGAAGTTCGTTCGGAAAACCGTTGTCGGTGCGCTGCCACTCGGTGACCAACTTCGCTAAACTACCGCATATTGTTCAGGTCGGAAGCGGTACGCAGAGACGTAACTCCATGTCGGGTAGCTTGTTCGATTTGTCAGGCGAAGTCGCCGCCGTCATCGGTGGCACCGGTGCCTTGGGCGGTGCGATGGCACAAGCCTTGGGCGCCGCCGGGGCGAAGGTCGCCATCATTGGCCGCAGTGCCGAACGGGGTGCCGAGCGCGTCCAGCAGATTCAGGCCGTCGGTGGCACCGCGATCTTCCAGTCGGCCGATGCGATGAGCCGTGATTCACTCACCGCCGCACGCGATGCCATCGCCTCGCAACTCGGCACGGTGACGGTGCTGGTGAACGCTGCCGGTGGCAACAAGCCCGATGCCACGCTGCCCCCCGGCAGCGACTTCTGCCAGTTGTCCCATGCCGCGTGGAATGAAGTCTTCGATTTGAACCTCGTCGGCGGTGTGCTGTTGCCCAGCCAGGTCTTTGGTGATTCGATGGTCGCGGCGGGCAAGGGGAGCATCATCAACATCGCGTCGATGTCGGGGATGATTCCGCTGTCGCGCGTGGTCGCTTACTCGGCCGCCAAGGCGGCGGTCATCAATCTCACCATGTTCCTCGCGCGGGAATGGGCCACCAAGGGAGTGCGAGTGAACGCCCTCAGTCCCGGCTTCTTCCCGGCCGAACAGAATCGCAAGCTGCTGTTCAACGACGATGGCAGCTACTCGGCTCGGGGACAGCAAATTATCGGTCATACCCCAATGGCCCGCTTCGGCAAGGCGGACGAACTTGGCGGGGCCACTGTCTGGCTCGCTGCCCCCAAGGCCTCGTCGTTTGTGACCGGGCAGAACATCGTCGTCGACGGCGGCTTTAGCTCCGTCACGATTTAACCGTAGGGTCCGCTGTGCGGACCATCCCGATTGACATTGAGATTAAACTGGTCCGCACAGCGGACCCTACAAAACTGACACCTAACTCCTAACCCCCAACACCCAAGACACCATGACACTCAACATTCGACAAGACGCCTGTGAACTCGATTTCCTCTCGCTGGGAGCCCTCGTGCATCGCCTCGATCCGGGCATCATCCCGTTTCGTAAGGCCAAATCGTTCGATATCCACGTTTCTGGCGGGGAATACAACGTCGCCGCGAACCTCAGCGATTGCTTCGGTCTGAAGACCGGTATCGCGACCGCCATGGTCGACAACGGTATCGGCGAGATGGTGCAGGCCAGCGTGCGTCAAATGGGCGTGAAGCCGTTCTACAAGCAGTTCAAGCACGATGGTGTCCGTGGCCCGAACATCGCCACGGTGTACAGCGATCGTGGTCTCGGTGTTCGTCCGCCCGTCGTGTTCTACAACCGTGCCAATGAAGCCGGGGCGATGCTCAAGCCGGGCGATTTCGACTGGAAGGCCATCATGGCCAACGGCGTGAAGTGGTTCCACTCGGGTGGCATCTTCGCCGCTCTCTCGGAAACCACCTCGCAGACCATCATCGAGGGGATGCAGGCGGCAAAGGCTCAGGGGGCGATCACCTCGTTCGACTTGAACTACCGTGCCAAGCTGTGGTCCTCGATCGGCGGCGACGCCAAGGGTCAGGCCGTCATCAGCGACATCGTCAAACATGTCGACTGCCTCGTCGGCAATGAAGAAGACCTGCAAAAAGGCCTCGGCATCCAGGGTCAGGATGTCGAATCGTCCTCAAAACTCGATCCGCAGAACTTCTTCAAGCTGATCGATCAGGCTGTGAAGAAGTTCCCGAACGTGAAGATGGTCGCCACCACGCTCCGCGAAGTCCACAGCACCAACCGACACGACTGGGCCGCCGTGCTGTGGCTGGAAGGCAAGACCTACGTCAGCCCGACCTGCCAGTTGGATGTGGTCGACCGCATCGGCGGCGGCGACGGCTTCGCGGCCGGTCTGATTTACGGCCTCCTCACTGGCAAAGACCCGGAACAAGCCCTGCGACTCGGCTGGGCCCACGGCGCGCTGCTGACCACCTTCCCCGGCGACGTGACGATGGCCAAGCTCCCCGAAGTCGAAGCCCTCGCCAAAGGCGGCTCCGCCCGCGTCCAACGCTAACGGCTTCTTGACGCCGACAGACTGATGATGTCACTATGAAGCCCAGGGATTGCAATCCCTGGGCTTTTTTGTTGGGGAGACCACTCATGTCACTGGATGCGTCACTCATTCCAGTACCGGGTCGTCCGGAGATCTATCGTCCACCGCAGTTGTATTCCGGGATGCGGCTAGACCGTGACGAGTTCTATCGACGCATGGAACAACTGGAGCGTGACGGTACCCGCACGCGTGGCATCGAGCGCCTGGAAGGAGTGGTTTACATGCCCGCGGCGATTCGCATCGAGCAGCATGGAGAGCCGCAGGCATTTGTCATCGCGTGGCTGGCCTTGTACGCGGCGGCAACTCCCGAGGTGCAATGCTCCGGGAATGCGACCGCTCGCATCGATGAAGACAACGACCCGGAAGGGGATGCCCTGCTGCGAATCCGTCCTGAATTTGGCGGGCAGTCCACGACCGATCTGCAGGGGTATATCGAAGGGGCTCCAGAACTGCTCGTCGAGATCGCCGGTTCCACCTCGGCCCAGGATCTGCAACTGAAGTTTGACATCTATCGCCGCAGCGGGGTCCGCGAATACCTGGTCTGGGAAACCGTCGCGGAGGAATTCTATTGGTTCGTGCTGCGTGAAGGGGATTACCATCGCCTGCCACCTGATGCCACGGGACTCATTCTCAGCCCCACCTTTCCGGGGCTGTGGCTTGATGTGCCCGCGTTGCTCCGAGGTGATTTGACGAACGTGATGTCCGCCGTGCAGCGGGGGATCGCATCTCCGGAGCACGCGGCGTTCCGGCAGAGATTGGCGGACGATTAACCACCATGCCGGCTCCCTTCTTTGAATATGTCGTGCTGAACCGCTCTCGACTTGATGACGTGGATTATTCTCTGACCATTCCAGCTATTGCGACACTCGAACGGCAGGAATTTCATCCCAAAGTCACCTATTTCGTGGGCGAGAATGGCAGCGGGAAATCGACGCTGCTGGAAGCGATCGCGCTCGCTGATGGCTTCAACCCCGAGGGAGGCAGCCGCAACTATCAGTTCACGACGCGGGACACCCATTCCAAATTGTGGAAAGCACTGACGATCGCGCGCGGGGCGAGTCCGGTTCGCAACAGCGATGGCTGGTTCCTCCGTGCCGAAAGTTTTTACAACGTGGCGTCGGAACTCGATCGCATCAGCGATCCGGACTTTCTGAAAAAGAATTATGGGGGCAAATCACTACATGCCCAATCGCACGGCGAATCGTTCTTTTCGCTGCTGCTTCACCGGTTTAAGGGCAACGGTGTCTATCTGCTGGACGAACCGGAATCGGCGTTGTCACCGCAACGCCAGTTGAGTTTTCTCACACGCATGCACGACCTGATTCAAGCAGGTTCGCAATTTCTGATTGCGACGCACTCCCCGATTTTGATGGCCTACCCCGATTCGATCATCTACCACTTTACCGCCGAGGGAATAGCACCGATTGCCTATGAAGAGACGGAACATTACCAGATCACACGTCTGTTTCTGCTGCGGCGGGAGTCGATGCTGCGGGAATTGATGCGGGATGATGGCGAACCGCCAGTGCAATAGTGCTGCGACCTATCACTGGTCATACCGGACTGAAATTTGCCAACTGAGTTTGGACTGACGTTGTTCGCCGTGTTATCACTGCGGCGGGGGTGGCGGCAGTTTCAGGGCACCTGCTCGGGGGACGGTTGATCGTGTGCTGGGGGCGGGTTTGGCTGTCGAACCGGTTTCACCCTTCACGCCGGGTTTGCCGGGGATGGTCGTCGGTGTTGCGGGCTTGGTGGCCGGGGCCGGGATCGCGGGTTGGACCGATTCCGGAATCGTCTTCCGCATTTTCCGGATGCGGGCGATTTCATCTGGGGCGATGACAAGCTGGCTCTGCTTCCAGATCGCGCGGATCTTCCGCATGTCGACCATGGCCTTGATCTCTTTTTCCGGGATCCCCAGTTCGGCCGATACCTGCTTGAGCGTCTTCATGGTCAAGGGCATGCGGGCGACTCCTCTCCATGGTGTTTGATGTGATGGTTAATCTTTTCACCATACTCGTGCGGAACGGGATTTCAAAGCGGCGAAGTCATAAAGGCCGTTAGCCACAAAAGGCACAAGAGACACAAAAAGGGATTTCAAATCATCAAACGGGCCATGGAATGGACTCTCATCTCTGGACCCTTAACTCTCAACCCTCGACCATGCAGAATGCCCGCCACGCGGCGGTGGCGGCTTTTCAATTCTTTTGCGACTTTTGCGCCTCTTTGTGGCGAATCGTCTTTGCCATTCATTCCAGCGCTCGGCATGCGCCTCGCGGCTAATCGGGTTTCTTCTGCAGTTTGGCCCATTCGTCTTTCAAAGTCACCGTGCGGTTGAACACGAGGTGTTCCGGCGTGCTGTCTTTGTCGACGCAGTAGTAACCGAGTCGTTCGAACTGGCAGGTGAACCCCGACGGATGGCCCGCAAGCGCTGGCTCCAGTTTCGCGACGGTGTTGATGACTTCCGACTGCGGATTGAGGTAGCTCTTCCAGTCTTCGTCCTCCGGGATGTCGGCGACGTTTTCAATGGTGAACAGCTTGTCGTACAACCGCACCTCGGCCGACTTCGCATGGTCCGCCGAGACCCAGTGAATCGTGCTCTTCACCTTGCGACCATCCGGGGCGTTGCCGCCACGGGTTTCGGGATCGTAGGTGCAGTGGAGTTCAACGATGTTGCCCGTGGCGTCTTTGATCACCTCCTGACAGGTGATGAAGTAACCCCAGCGCAAACGGACTTCGCGGCCGGGGGCCAAGCGGAAGAACTTCTTCGGCGGGTCTTCCATGAAGTCGTCCTGCTCGATGAACAGGACCTTCGAGAAGGGGACCTTGCGTGTTCCCTGCGAGGCATCTTCGGGGTTGTTGACCGCGTCGAGTTCGTCGACTTGTCCTTCGGGATAATTGGTGAGCACCACTTTCAACGGATTCAGTACCGCCATGTAGCGCGGCGCGACTTTGTTCAAGTCGCCGCGGATGGCGTTTTCCAGCACCGCGAGGTTGGTCAGTCCGTTGAAGCGTGTGACGCCGATTTCTTCGCAGAAGGCCCGCATCCCGGCGGGGGTGTAACCGCGACGGCGAATCCCCGCGATGGTGGGCATGCGCGGATCATCCCAACCCCGCACGATGCCCGCTTCGACCAGTTCGAGCAGCTTGCGTTTGCTCATCACCGTGTAGGTGAGATTGAGCCGGGCGAACTCGATCTGCTGCGGGTGATACAGGTCGAGGACATCGATGAACCAGTCGTACAACGGCCGATGGTTTTCGAATTCCAGCGTACAGATGCTGTGCGTGATGCGTTCCAGCGAATCGCAATAACCATGCGTGAAGTCATACAGCGGATAGATGCACCACGCGTCTCCCGTGCGATGATGCTCTGCATGCCGAATGCGATAGAGCAACGGATCGCGCATGTTCATATTGGGGTGCGCCATATCGATTTTGGCTCGCAGCACGTATGTGCCATCCTTGAATTCACCGGCCCGCATGCGGCGGAAGAGGTCGAGGCTTTCGGCCGCCGGGCGATCACGATCGGGGCTGTGCTGACCGGGTTGCGTGAGTGTGCCCCGCATCTCGCGAATCTTGTCGACCGGCGAACTTTCGATGTAGGCAAGCCCCTTTTCGATCAGATGCTCGGCATAGAGATAGATCTGCTCGAAGAAGTCGGACGCGTAGAACAAGGCATCCCACTCGAAGCCGAGCCAGCGGACGTCGTCCATGATGGAGTCGACGTATTCCTGATCTTCCTTGGTGGGGTTGGTGTCGTCGAACCGCAGGTTGCATTTGCCGTCGTAGTATTTGGCGAGGCCGAAGTTCAGGCAGATCGACTTGGCGTGGCCGATGTGCAGATAGCCGTTGGGTTCCGGGGGAAAGCGGGTGTGGACGCGGCCTTCAAACCGCCCGGCGCGGTGGTGCTCATCAATGATGTCGTGAATGAAATTCCGGGGCGCGGATGGGGCGGGCATGGGAGCGGTCGAGGCGTCATCCGTGGACATGTGATCATCCTGGGTCGGTTGGTCCGGGGGAAATGCTGGGCGATGGTTGTCCGCGAGTCAGAGAACCGGTCGGACCGCGTGGTTCACTGTTTAACCACTGTTGTCGCTTAAAGATGCGCGGGAATCAAGCGTGTTTTCAGCGTCCTGACTGGGCCGGGAATCGCCGTTTGCGGTGTGTGTCGTAGCGAACTCACGGCGTTGTCCGCCAGAGAGTTTACGAAAGTCTCATAATAGGGGTAAATTGCTAGGTTTGTGCCGATTGCCTGAATTACAGTATGGGAAAGATCGAAGAGAGGCAAAAGCCGTGGGTCGACGTTCAATGTCCCTGTCGCAAAGTCAAACCGGTAAATCGGTTAAGTGGGCAAGCCAGAGCTTGCACCGCTCGTTTACCCGCACCCGTGTGTTTCTCCGTCGGCAAGTTTGGATTTGGCCGATTATCGCCATTGTGTTGCTGTCGTCGATAGGACTGCTGGTCCGCAACGCGATTGAATCGACCATGGCTCATAACGTCGAGTCGGGGTTACAGACCCTGCTCGACGTGGAATCGGCCATGCTGGTGAACTGGCTGGAGATGCAGGAAGCGAACGCGTCGCTCATCGCCAACGATCGCCAGTTTCGAGAGCTGACCTACAAGGTTCTTGACGCGATAGAGTCCCCGGCCGAGACCAGCGTCGATCCCGCCGATCTCCGCAAGCAGTTGACACGCGAAATTGCGCCGGCGATGGCGCACCACGGCTACCTGGGTTACGGGGTGATTGACAGGTCGCAGACGGTGGTCGCCTCCAGTTTTGAAGCCACCATTGGCATACAGCATCAGTCCAAGTACGACGATCTGTTGCGCAAGGTCTTTCTCGGTGAGTCTATTGTCACGCCCCCGTTCACCAGCGAAATACTTCTGGAAGATCGCTCGGGAAAACTGCGGACCGGCGTGCCTTCGATGTTCGTGTGTGCCCCGATCCGCGATGAGAACCTGCAGGTGGTCGCGGTGCTCGCGCTCCGTCTGGATCCTGAAAAGGAATTCAGCGAGATTCTGCAACTGGGACGCATCGGTGAAACCGGTGAAACCTACGCGTTCAACCGGGAAGGACAGTTCCTGTCGCGCAGCCGGTTCAAAGACGATCTGATTATCCTGGGATTATTACCCGACCAACCCCATGCGACCGTGATCCTGACGCTCGACGTACGCGACCCGCAACATGACCTCATGCAGGGAGGGCGTGCCAGAATCCGGCGGTCAAAATTGCCGCTGACCTACATGGCGACCGAAGCCACCGCCGAGCGTCCCGGCGTGAATGTCTCTGGCTATCGCGACTACCGGGGCGTGACGGTGGTCGGTGCCTGGACGTGGTTGTCCGAGTATCAAATCGGTGTCGCAACTGAAATCGATGCGGCGGAAGCGTATCGGCCGCTCTACATTCTGCGACGCGTGGTCTGGAGCATTTATGCCCTGCTGGGACTGGCCTCTGTTGTCATCTTCGTCTTTACGATTCTGATTGCCAAGGCGAATCGGGCCGCGCAGCAAGCCGCGATCGAAGCCAAGCAACTGGGACAATATCAGTTGGACCAGAAACTGGGTGCAGGGGGCATGGGCGTGGTCTACCGTGGCCAGCATGCGATGCTGCGGCGACCGGCAGCGGTCAAAATGCTCAGCCCAGAACGCACCAGCGATGACGCCATTCAACGTTTTGAACGTGAAGTGCAACTCACCTGCCAGCTCAATCATCCCAACACTGTGATGATTTATGACTACGGCCGCACACCCGAAGGGGTCTTCTATTACGCGATGGAGTACCTCGACGGCATCAACCTGCAAGACCTGATCGAACGTTACGGCCCGCAACCCGAAGCCCGCGTGGTCAAGTTGCTGCATCAGATGTGCGGGTCGCTGTATGAAGCCCATCTGATGGGACTGGTCCATCGCGACGTCAAGCCGGGCAACATCATGCTCAACCGGCGTGGCGGGGAATGTGATGTGATCAAGGTGCTCGACTTCGGCCTCGCCAAAGCCCTCGATGCCAGCAAGCAGAGCGAACTGACGGCGGCGAACTCGCTTACGGGGACGCCATTGTACTTGTCACCGGAAGCGATCCAGACGCCCAACCTCGTCGATGCCCGCAGCGATCTGTATGCGGTGGGTGCCGTCGGCTATTACCTGCTGACCGGTCAACCGGTGTTCCAGAGTGACAGCCTGGTCGATTTGTGTCAGAAGCATGTGTCGCAGATTCCGGTGCCTCCCTCGGAGCGGTTAGGCAAACCGGTCTCTGTGGAACTGGAGCACGCGATTCTGAGTTGCCTCGAGAAGCTGCCGGGCCGTCGTCCACAAACCGCCCGCGAACTGGCGCAGCGACTGGAACATTGCCCGACCTGGAGCGACTGGACGTTCGATCGCGCCGAAGCCTGGTGGCAACGCCACGAACGGGGCGAGAGACCAGCGGCGAACTCCATCACCCCGCATACACCTCACGAACGGACGATCATTGGACCTTCAGAGTAGGGACAGACTTTTAGCCGCAAAAAAGCGCAAAAGACGCAAAAGAATTGAAAAGCCGCCACTGCCGTGTGGCGGGTATTCTGAATGGTCGAGGGTTCAGAGTAGTGAGTCCAATCCCTATCCTGTTTGATGAAATGAATGCTCTTTTTGTGCCTTTTTGCGGCCAATCATTTATTCAATAAGGGCCAAACGACTACGCCAGCAACTCCGGCCGCACGTGGCCTTCTCCCGCGATCGGTAACGGACGGTTCTGGCGGTCGGGCATGGTCATCTGCGGATCGATGCCCAGCAGATGATACGTCGTCGCGTGGATGTCTTTCGGAGAGATGGGTGTCTCGGCGACGGTGCCACCGATCGGGTCGCTGCGCCCAATGACCGCGCCGCGATGCACACCGCCGCCGGCCATGGTCATCGAATAGACCTGCGACCAGTGGTGCCGGGCCGCCCCCTTGGGCTTCGAGTCGATCTGTGGCGTGCGACCATGTTCGCTCAGGCAGAGCACGAGCGTCTCATCGAGCAGGCCGCGCTGTTCCAGATCGAGAATCAAGCTGGCATACGCCGCATCGAACCCCGGCAGCAGGTACTCCTTCAGCCGGGGATAATGGTTCTGGTGCGTGTCCCAACCGCCGCTGAAGTACGTGCCGTAGGAATCCCAGAAGACCGTGACAAAACGGCTACCCGCTTCGACCAACCGCCGGGCCGCCAGGCAAGATTGTCCGAAGAGTGTGTGGCCATACTGTTCACGCAACGTGGCCGGTTCCCGTTCGACATCCAGAGCGTTCCGCACTTGTGGCGATGTGAGTAAAGACAACGCCCGCGCCTGATGACCGGCATAGGCCTGTTCGGTGGCCGCGAGATCGGCGGTGCGGCGGGCCGTGTCGATTTGCGATAACAGGTTCTGCCGGAGGTTGAACCGATCGAGATTCACCTGCTCTAGGAACTGGCTGGCACCGTCGAAGACAAAGCGGCATTTGGGATCGATCGCGGCGTATGGGTCGGTGTATTCCTTGGCCTGTTCGTGCCGGGCTTTGGGGCGATGCGGGTCGCTTTGCCTTCAAACTTGGCCCACACGGGATCGTACTGTTGACCGAGGAACGCGGCATAGGGTCCGGCAAGCAGGCCCAGGTCGTCGACTTTCGAGTTGAAGACCCACGGTAATCCGATATGCCGGGGGACTCCGCCGGTTTCCGTGCGTTGCCCCTGTCGCGACCAGCCGTACTCGGCGACGGAGCCCACATACGGCCAGTGTTCCGGTGCCCGAGGTGCCGCTTCGAGATTGGTGGTGTAAGCCGGCATGCCCGAGAGGGCATACGCCACGCAATGCAACGGGAACGGATGCGTCAACGAGCGGATCGTGGTCAGACGATCGGCAATCGCGGCGGTGCGAGGCAATCCTTCACCAAAGGCGACACCGGGAATCGACGTGGCGATCTCCCGCAGTTCGCCTTGGATTTCGACCGGAGCGTCGGGCTTGGGATCGAAGGTTTCATGCTGCGGCGCGGCACCAAAGAGGTACAGCATGATGCACGACTTCGCCTTGCCAAACCCGGGCAGACCCGATTCCGAAGTCGCGGCGGTGGCGATTTGCTGAGCCTGCCCGAGTGTGAGACCGTACAACCCCAAACCGCCGACATGCAACAGATCACGCCGTGACAGCCCATCACACAGTTGCCGTCGCGATCCGAGCAGTCGGAGCATGAACGATTCCCCTCGCCAGCGAAAACCCATCAACGCTTGCGATTATGATCGCGCGGGCTGGGAGAGGCAAGGGGATAGGGCGAACTGAGTGCCAGCGTATGTTCGTTGCAAGGTGCCCGTATCGTCGCTGCGATGCCTCACGCTTATCAAATGGGGCGACCGTGATACTAGAAGGCCGGACCATCCCTCAGCTTATTCAGCAGTCACCGTGAATATCGGGCCGACAAGGGGTTGGCCATTTCCGTCTAACAGCGGGCTGCCATCAGATTGAAGGCCTTCGGCACCACTGTTGAGAGGATAGGTTCCCGGGCGATTGGGCTGGAATTGATTCCAGCGAACCGCGCGAGTGCGCACTGTCACGGTGAGCACACCCGCACTGTCGGAGGGAGTCCAGGTGTAGTTGGTGCTCAGATAAGGTTTCAGGCTCGCCGGGAAGAAGCGTCCGGGAAACAACTGAATTGGGTCGGCCGGATCATCAGAGACAATCTCAACGATCTCCCATTCACGGGGAATCGTGTCGGTAACCCGTGCTGCGGTAGCTCCCGCCCCATCCAGCGCCACGGTAAACGAGTACTCACTGGAAGTTCTGGATCTCACCGGAATTGTCGTGTCGATGACCTGATTGTTATCGCGATCGGGACCGGCGACGAGTTCGCTGGTCAATGTGGCACCAGTCGGAGGTGGCGTGGTGAGACAGCAGGAAGGAAACACAATGGTGCGCGGATTGGGGATATCCAGGTCTTCATCGAGAAGGGCCCCCGTTGTGGAGTCATAGACCTGCATAGCAAAGCCGAAGGGATTGTCCGTTTCCCCTAACACCACGATATGACTTGTTTCTGGATCGACCGCGATCAACTCTTCTCCGATGCCGCGCTGCGACAGAATCGTTATCGGAAAGGAAAGGAGCGGTGCATTCCCGATCGCACCGGTGGCGCTGTCCAGAGCGAACACTTCCACCAGATCCGGGTCAATGCCCGTGCCTCCGCTACGCGTGAAGAGTCGATCGCCCGCGCAATTCAAGGCACAACCCACGCCGAGCGATCCGTTCAAGGGGGCGGCATCAACCTGAACCATGTCTTGTACAGTGAAGGACATGGCCAGGTCCGGATTCAGGTCGAACGTCTGTGCAATTCCGATCACCGATCCCGGCGCGATGTACAGCCCTCGAACATCAGGAATGGCAAGAAACTCACCGCTGTCCGACAACTGCCCTGTGGGGCTCAAGACCAGTCGACGAACACCCAGTTCCCGATTGGTCTCTGTCGACTTTTCGATCACCAGGACCGTGGAGTCATCATCTCCACACACAATCTGCACGCACGGGTTCGGCAGCGTGAGTGTCGAAATCTCGGTCATAGTGGCGAAATCGACGACCGACACGGGGGTTACCCCCTCGCCACAGGTGACGAGAAACCGTCCGTCACATGTCGCATCCACATCAGTTCCACTGTGAGACAGCTCGGCCAACACAATTTCCGCGGAAATCTCGCGAGTTGGCCTGCGCAGTCGCGAACGCTGTGTTATGGGGGCCGTAGATGACGCCGTGAACTCGGAATAAGGCACGTAAGCGACATTGCCGTCATCGTCCGTGAAGACGATGCCATTCGGCATCATCTTTATGCCACGAACCACGGGCGAATCGATCGGAATCCGATAGAAGCCGACTCGCACCGCCATGCCATTCTGGAAGGTGTATAGTCCGATTTCCGATCCACCGTCTTCCACGGCGGCGCCTACAGGTCCGAACTGGGCTGCTGCGGATGCAGGATGGCTGAAGATCAGAATGGTACAGATCAACAGGGGCAGCCCTGTCAGCATGCGCTTCGGATTCATGACGGGTATCTCTCGGACAGGATGACATGGGACCGACTGAACGAAGGGATCTGTACAGATTGAGGAGTTATTGAACTGTACGCAAGGTGATTTTGCGAAAAATGTGGCCTTTCGTACATTTCCGGCGAGTGGGGAAGACCTGCCGCCGTGCGCGCGTCACTCCGCCAGTTTGAGCTTGAATGTGACCACGCCGTCGTTATCAGCGAGGCTGTTCCATTGGTCCTGACAGCGCACGAATAAGGCGCCGTCCTGCGGGGCGGTCCAGCGGCCTTCGCTGCCGAGGTCGAAGGGCTCGCTGAGTTGATAATCATCAAAGATCACGCCGATGAGTTTGCCCTGGCCGTCGCTGTTACCGTCGGCGGTCAGTTTCTCGCCGTCTTTCGCCAGTTGCCAGTCTCCTTCGGCGGTGTAGCTGTAAGTTTGATCGGCCTTGGCGAGTAACCGTGTCGCCTGCCAACCGCGACCGGCGTCGATCTTCGACTGCACGGTGCTTTTGCCCCGCACGCCGACGGCCTTGGTCTTCCAGTCCCAACTGCACAGGTCGACCCGATAGCCCTGCTCGAGATGTTCCAGGAACTGCAAATACTCGAACGAAATCTCGGGGGCCATCGAGCCATAGGTCGATTCAAATGTCTGGTTGCCATCCGCGAGAATGTTCAGTCCCAGCGGTCGGAAGCGAGCCGCGTAATTCGGGTTGAAGGCCAGCATGTGGCACAAGGCCCACCGCCAGGCATAGTTCTGCCAGCCATCGCCGGTGACCTGCCGCGGATCGACGATTTCCGCCAACGGGACCGGTTCGGCGGTTTGCAGATACTCCATCACGCCGGGATGAATCTGCACGCTGACATCTTTATCACGCCAGTAATTCCCGAGTTCCGCGATCCCTTCCGAAAACCAGGTGGGGCCGTTCGTGCCAAAGCTCTGGGCGCAATACGCATGGACCGCCTCATGCTGCGGCGTTCCGCGGTCGGCGGTTGCATAGACGAACGACTTGGCGTTCAAGACCGCCGTCTTCTTCCCCGAAAAGCGATCGACGGCGACCTGAGTGCGGCTCATCGTGAGTCCCCCTCCCGAGGCGAGGCTTTGATACGCTTCGACCGGGAAGAAGCCCTCCGGCCAGACATTCAGGTTCTTGACGACGTACATCTCGATGACTTGCGAGTTGGGTTTGCCCCAGTACCGGCCGACCTGCAGAAGCATCGTTTCGAGGCGTTCCAGCAAGTCCTTGGTTTCCTCGGGAGTGAGGTCGGTCCGCACGATGAAATTGCGCGAGGTGTATTCGCGGACACCGGTGGGCACCTCGGTTGCGTCCCGTGCCTGTGGGGCCTTTGTTTTCGCCTTTTTGGTGGTGGCCTGACAAAACCCCGGTGAATCACAGGCCAAGACCAGAACCAGGCCGGTGAAGAGGAGTGTCCAAAAATGGGGCATGCGTATTACTTCTCTGAGAGTATGTTTTCACATGGAGAGCGAGTGATTGCGGAAAGCAGAAAGCCAGAAATCCGCAGGTTTCCCGCTCTCTGGCTGTCCGCTCTATGCTTTTTGCTTTCCGCAGGAACGATTTGATAACAGGTTCTAACACGCGTGTTTGACACAAAGTTCCACCATCTTTCCCATGATCCAGCTTTCACGGCAATCCGTCGTCGCAGTAGGCCAGCAGCCGCAACTCGGCGAGTTCTTCTCGAATTAGTTCTGGTGTCGGAGTAGTCAACGTCATGCGAACCTGCTCGGTCAGACGGCTGGCAAAGTGCTTGCGCGAGCGGGAGAGCATCTGTCGATAGTTGGCCGCGGTAATCTCACGCCCTAACCGTTCCGAGAGCCGCTCCGCCTTCTCTTCCGAACTGTGCTGCTCGAACTCGATTTCGACCTGCAACACAAGGTGGGCTCGCGCATCGCGTCCTTCCTCGGCCCGTGCGAGCGCGGCCAGAGCGTCGCGCAGCAGTTGCTGACGCCAGATCTCGACAGATTTCGCGGTCAACTGGTGCAGCAGATCGTCATCGGTTTCGGCGGGGTCCTCCAGCAGCAGGCCCGGAGTGCGTTTCGCACGGCGATAATAGTCGGCGACGAGATTGGCCAACACCTTCATCAGCAGGTACCGGAACCGGCCGCGTTCGGGGGTGGCGTGTGCGAAGTCACCCTTCAGGAAGCGATGCCAGAACTCCTGGTAGATATCATCGAGGGCATGGTCATCGCGCACCAGGGAGCGCAGGAATTGCCAGACGGGTCGGTCGTATTGCAGAAAGATCTGATTCCAGATGGGCCGAACTTCGCGCGCCAGGGGAGCATGGGCGAGATAGAGCAGACTCCAGTCGGTTTCGGCATTCCGCAACGTCGGATCGGGCGCAAACGACATTCTGAATTACGGCTCCACTTCCACGCGCACGCTGCCCCAGTAGGCGAACTCGTAGGCCCAGTCGTTCGCCTGGTTCAAGAGGTCGATGCGGACGGTTTCCCCCGAGAACTTTTCCAGACTCGCCGAGTAGGTCACCCAGCCCTCGGTGCAGGTCTCTTTGCTCACCATTTCATCGATGAGCCGGCCGCTGGAGCCGACGCGGACAACCAGTCGCCAATCACCACGCGGATCGTGCGCGACATCGACGACCAGCTTCGCTTTTTTGTCCTTGGGCAGCGTGATTTCGCGACTGATGACACTCGGGGTTTCGCGGTTGACAGGATGCGTCCGCACCACGCCGGGGCGACCAAAGTGTTCGGCGAGTAACGCCACGCCTCCTTCACCACTGGTCACCTTGTCAAAACCCGGTGCGACTTCCTGCACGATGCTGGCGAAGTCGGCGGGATTGGTGCTGGCTCGCGGGGCGACATCGTACACGCCGGGCAACCGTCGGCCAGCGGGATCGGTCGGCGGCTTGTCAAGCGTGATATAAGCGAACAGGTCGACGATTTCCTGAGGGGCAAGTTGTCGTTCGAGTTGCTCGGGCATCAAAGAGATTTCGTTGACCTTCAGGACATCAATATCGTCCCGCGCGATCACCTCCTGCTTGCCCCCTTGAACTTTGAGGACGATGCGTTGAGGGCTGTCTTCGACCAGCAAGCCATTCTGCACGCGGCCATCAACCGTCGCCACGGTGTAGGCCCGATAGCCGGAACCGATCACCAGGCTGGGGTCGAAGACGTTCGACAGCAGTTGGGTGTAATCATTGCGGCCGTTGAGAGTGATATCGGGACCGACCTCCGCCCCTTCGCCATACAACTTGTGACATTGGGCACACACCTTTTTGAACGCGGCTTCGCCTTTCACGGCGTCGCCGGGCGACTTACGGATCAGGGCCCGCATCTCGGCGATGACTTTGTCGCGGTCGGGACTGCGACCTTCGCGGACCACGCCCCAATGTTTCGCCAGCAGTTGCCGAACCGTGTCGTCTTTCGACTCGGCCAATCGTCGCGCTTGATTGACGTTGATGACACTCACCGGGATTTCTTTATCGCCGATGGCTTCCAGCAGCGTTTTGGACCACGCGGGGCGTTGGGTCAGCAGTTCGATGGCCTTCGGTTGGAGTTCGGGCGGGAACGTCGCGATGTATTTGACGATCGCTTCCCCCAGCGTCTCACGTTCGGAACGACCCAGCGCGGCCAGCACATCGCCAATCAACTGCGGCGATTCCTGATCACCCCGGCTGAAGATTTCTCTGGCGACCTGTTCCACGCAGCCATCTTGTGCGGAGATCAGCGCTTTGTACGCGGCGAGGCGGCGGTCAGGAGATTCGTCGAGATTCATGGAGAGAGCGCGGGCGGTGCCAATCGCACCCGGATCGCGCCAACTGAGAGCGAGAAGCGAGGCTTCCAACCGCAGCGGATGTTGCGAAGCGACGCCGAGCATCGGTTTCAGAGTGCTCGCGAGTTCTGACTTGAGCTGTTCCAGTTTGTCGCCTTGCAGTTCACCCGTTTGAACCTTGGTGGCAAGTGTGGCCAACAATCGTTGGGCGCTCTGAGGTTGCTTGTCGCTGGTGGCGCGAATCAGTTCTGCGATCAGCCGGGTATCAAACGTGGGCCGGGCTAACAGCCAATCGATGATCCGACTATGCAGTTCACGTCCTGCCGCAGATGTCTCGAGTTCCGGTGTCTTCAGGACATCGCGCGCGATGCTGGGATGGTCTTCCATCAGGGGTTTCAGCGTCTGCAAGACGATGCGGGCATAGTGCAGATCATCAGGTTGGCTGATCACAGATTGGGCCAACGCGTCGCCATAGCTGACATAGTGCGTGGAACGTCGAGCAAATTGACCGATGGCAATCGCCGCCTGTAAGCGAACTTCAGCGGCATCGTCTTCCAATCCCGCGAACAGCAGTTCCGCGGCGGCCATCTGTTCCAGTTCGGAAAGCTGCGGGTTCTGGAGGGCATGTTGTGCCAGAGAGCGGATCGTCCATGAGCGCAGCCACGCCGCATCGCTGCGGATGAGTTTTCGGCCGAGATCGTAACCGACCTCGGCCGTCGGTGGATTGCGTGTCAGATCGCAGCCCACCAGTGTGAACATCGTGTGGCGCATGGCCGTGGGCGATGCCTGCGAGTTGGTCTCTGTCAGCCGTGGAATCAACTTGTTCACGATGTCTGTCGTGGTGCGTTCCTGCAAGATGCGCTGCGCTGTCTCACGCACCCATACGTTGGGATGGCCGAGGAATTCGATCAGGGCGTCATCGGTTGCGGTGCCGAGGTCTTTCGGGATTGATGCGGACGCATTCAGGGGGCTCACGCCCCCCGCTCGCGGGTCGCCTGTGTAGCGCACGCGGTAGAGGCGACCCTTGAGACGATCGATCCCTTTGGGGTCGCGGTTGGCGTCCTGATAGCAGTGATAGCGGTCGTACCAGTCGAGGACGTACAGGCAACCGTCCGGGCCGGTTTTCTGCACCACCGGCATGAACCAGGCATCGTTCGCGGTGAGGAAATCGGGTTCGCCAAACCCGGCGTAGGTACTGCCGTTGCGTTCAATGCGGTCGACATTGAGACACCCGCCGTGGATATTCCCCATGTAAAGTTTCTTGCGATACTTCTCGGGATAGGCGTCGCTGTCGAACCACGTAATACCGCAGTACGCCGCCTTCTGATGCTTGTGCTTGACGATCGATTCAATCTTCCAGGTATGGGGCGGATACGGTCCCCCTTGCCGATGATAATAACCGGTCTCGACAAGATGCCAGAGGTGATCGATCACGCAGGCCGAGATAAACGCGTCGCCTTCCTCATTGAACGCGATCCCCCACGGATTGCTGGTCCCTTCGCAGAAGACTTGAAACTCGCGCGTGCGGGGATGGATGCGGAACATTGCACAGGTGAGTGGCCAACCGGCCTGCTGGTCGCCACCGACCTTGTCGTAGTTCGGGTTCTCCCTGGTGTACTTCACATGGCTGAAGTTGAAGACGCCATTGAGTCCGTACAGCCAGCCATCGGGGCCCCAGGTCAGCGAGTTTGGTAGCTCATGCGTATCGGTGCGGCCGAAGCCGGTGACGACGACTTGAGCAGGGCCATCGGGGACTCCATCGCGATTGGCATCAGGGACGAAGAGAATGTCGGGAGCATTGGCGATCCAGACGCCGCCGTGTCCCACCTGCACGCCACTGGGGATGTTGAGACCGTCCAGAAAGATCGTAAATTTGTCCGCCCGGCCGTCGCCGTCGGTGTCTTCGAGAATCTTCACGCGGTCTTTGCCGACGCCCGGTTCTCTGCGGGGATATTCGAGCGATTCGGTGATCCAGAAGCGTTGCTGTTCGTCGATGGCCATCGCGACAGGGTTCACGATGTCGGGTTCACTGGCGACGACATCGACCACGAACCCTTCCGGGACGGTCATCAGTTTCGCGGCCGTGATCGCATCCCGCGGTTCATTGGGGGGCTTGTCCTGCGCGTGCGGAATCGCGGCATCGGCGGCGAAGAGTGCCGTCGGAACGACCGAAGCCCATAAAACTGCGTAAAGGAAACGCATACTCACTCTCCGGGATGTGACTCGATGAGGTCAATATCTTACAGTGGCGTGGTGGCGGATGGGAACCACGCGGTCGTTGGTGAACCCAGTGAGCGTGGCGGTTGTCCGTGCATGCGTGCGAATTCCACTCACTCTCACTGCAAGAATTTCTCATGCCCTTACCTCATTCTCGCCAAGCGGAAATTGAACGCTACACTGCTTGGCGGCTGGGTTGCACCGCGAACATGCTCCGCTCGCCCACAGTTGCTACGCTAGCGACCGATCCCCATCGACATCCCTGGCTGAACAATCCGAATGCTGCGACTCAGCCCGATGTTGTCTGCGTCTTTCAGTCTGGGCCAGCCACATTGTTGCGTGTGCATCAGCATCCCTCCGCTGGCGTGCAACAGGCCCTGAGCCAATTGCAGCAGCGGGATCGATTTGACATACAGGATCTCTACAACCTCCCCGGTTTCGAGATTCAGACTTATCCCGTCGATCTCTATTTCTATCTGGAGCCGACGGCGTTTCGTCCCGTGGAGTCCGCTGCCGTGCGGCTGTTGACTCCCGACGATGCCAGCCAGATGGCCTCTTTGCATGCTGGCGTGGAAGAGAATCGCCGCTGGTATGTCGAGTTGGATCATCCGGTCGTCTTTGGTTGCTTTGATGAAGGGGAACTCGTCGCCGCGGCCAGTCACTTTCTGTTCGAGGAATATCATGTTGCTGCACCAGGAGTGATGACGCATCGGGCGTATCGACAGCGCGGGTTCGGCGCGGCGGTTGTCTCCGCAGCGGTCATCTGGGCTTTGGAGCGCAACTGGATTGTGGAATGGTGCACGAATGAGCGAAACTTGTGTTCAATGGGCATCGCGAAGCGGCTTGGTTTTTCCCGCTTCGCCACCGAGACCGAAATTCGTGTCCGTGTTCCTGAGCTTGACCACACGGATTCAACAGAGATGTAAGATATGGGCTGTGTTGAAGAGCGTCCGATCACTTTCGGCATGTCCCCCCATTGTCCGTCATGTGAGACCATAGTTCATGTCTGACCATGATCGTGAGAAGTGGGATGCGAAGTATGCGGCGATCCCATCGCCGTTGATCGCTCCACTGGACCCCTGGCTGGAGCAGCAACTGGTGGGATGTCTTCCAGGGCGGGCGCTCGATGTGGCCTGTGGACTCGGGTCGCTGGCGATGGGATTGGCTCAACGGGGTTGGTCGGTGACCGCTGTCGATATCTCGTCGACAGGTTTGGTCCACGCGCGGCAGTCAGCAGTTCGGCAGAACGTGTCGGTGGATTGGGTCTGTGCTGATCTGGATGTGTATGTTCCCCCGGAGTCGACCTTCGACCTGATCACGGTCTTTCGATTTTTACAGCGCGGCGACTTGCCTGACCGGTTGTCGCGAGCGCTCAAACCCGGGGGGCGACTGCTCCATATGACGTTCGTTGAGTCTCTGACTGGCGACAGTGCAAAGGTGGATCGGCCCCACAACCCAGCCTTCCTGTTGCAAACTGGCGAACTGCCAAGGCTTTATCCTGATCTCACGTTGCAGCACTACAGTGAACACGTGGTCGACCAGGCAAAATTCGCGAAGTTTGCGGGGGTGCGTGACGAGCACGCCGCGGATTTGGCTAGATCGTGCCATTTTTAGCATGAATCATTGTTTTTAATTGCGGGGCCGTCTACAATTTCAGTGAGTGCATCTGTATGGGATATCTACTATGATAGATTTTTCGCCACGTCTATCAAAAGTGGAGTTCGCCATGCGTCCGGCACTGGATGAAGGTGATCTGCAGTTCTTGCAGTTGCTGCATGCCTGTCGCGAAGCCACGATTCCCGAATTGTGCAAAGCGGCCGGAGTCACGGCGACTGCGATTCGACAGCGTCTCACCCGTTTACAGGATCTTGCCTGCATTGAGCGCATCACCGTGCGTGCGGGACGTGGGCGGCCTTACTACCGCTACGTCCTGTCGAGTCTCGGTCGTTCGGCGCTGGGAGACAACTACGCCGAGTTGGCCTTCCTGATGTGGGAAGAGATTCAGCAGATTGATAATCAGGAAGTTCGTCAGCAACTGATCGAGCGGTTGCGAACACGATTTGTCAAACGCTTTGGTGCGCAAGTGACCGGGTCGACGCTCGAGCATCGACTGGAACAGTTGAAAGCCGGATTGATTCAGCGCGGGTTCCGCGTCGAGCCCGCAGGTCAAGTCGGAGGCGAGCTGACAATTCGCGAGTCGCATTGTCCCTATCATGACCTGGCACAGGCAGATGCGTCGATTTGCGAGTTCGAGCAGCAAGTGTTTGAAACCATCCTGGGAACTCCCCTGGAACTGATTCAGAGCTGTCGCACAGGGGCCAATTGCTGCGAATTTCGCGTGGTCAGTGAAAACTCAAATGAAAAGACGTTGGCCAGCCGGTGATTTGCGACCCTGAGCGGAAGGTCGTAAACTGTCGCTGGCGGAAGTGATACCGAAATCAGACGTTGCTACAAAAATCGGACAAGCCCATGTCGACTTGGATTGAGGGACGTTTCGAGGAAAACGTGATTATGACCTCGCTGGAGCAGGCCACAAACTGGGCCCGCCAGTCGAGTATCTGGCCGATGACTTTCGGCCTGGCCTGCTGTGCGATCGAAATGATGGCCGCAGGGGCGAGTCGTTTCGACATGGACCGCTTCGGTGCCGGGGCCTTTCGCGCAACCCCGCGTCAGGCAGACCTGATGATCGTCGCAGGCACGGTCACCTACAAAATGGCCAGCCGTGTTCGCCGCTTGTATGAGCAGATGCCCGACCCGAAGTATGTGATCGCGATGGGGGCCTGCACAGTCGGTGGCGGTCCTTACTTCAAGTATGGCTACCATGTGGTGAAGGGTGTCGACCTGGTGGTGCCGGTCGATGTCTACGTGCCCGGTTGCCCGCCTCGTCCGGAAGCCTTGCTGGAAGGGCTGATGCGGATTCAGGATAAAATCAAAGCGAAGAAAATCACCCGGACCAGCCAGGAAGTGTTGCCGATTCCGCACCATACCGGTCGCGCGGCGGTCCCCTTCGATCTGATGGAAGTCTGATACGGGGCTTTCGAGCCTGTGGATGTGATGCGGAGTGCGAGGGATCGCGACGGTGCCGTAATTCGGGCCGGTGTGGGCAGGGTTCCTTTTCGAAATGGTCGGTGAAGGTGGCAGGCAACGTTACCGCCACCCATCATTGACAGTAAGGCGATGTGTCTGATGTCGAGTGTGCTGACGATTCGTGATCTCCATGTGGCGGTCGACGAGATTTCGATTCTGCGGGGAGTGAACCTGACCATCCGTCAGGGGGAAATTCACGCGCTGATGGGACCGAACGGGTCCGGCAAAAGTACGCTGGCTTATGCCCTGGTGGGTCACCCCAAGTATGAGATCACCAGCGGCACCATCGAAATCGATGGCACCAACATCAATGAACTCGACCCCTGCGAACGGGCCCGGTTGGGGCTCTTCCTCGCATTTCAGTACCCGGTGACCATCCCTGGCGTGAAAGTCTCCGACTTTCTGCGACATGCCGTCACCAACATCCGTAAACCCCACCGAAAAGAGGGTGAAGGTCTCATTCCGATGAAGGACTTCCGCAAGGAACTCCGGTCGCGGATGGAAGAACTGGGGATGGATACCGAGTTCGCCAAGCGCTATCTCAACGAAGGGTTCTCTGGCGGCGAGAAGAAACGCATGGAGATTCTGCAACTGGCGATGTTGCAGCCGAAGTTCGCGATTCTCGACGAGACCGACAGCGGACTCGACAGCGACGCCGTGCGTGTCGTCTCTGAAGGTCTGCGGAAGCTCGCGGGCCCACAAATGGGCGTGCTGATTATTACCCACCACGAGCGACTTCTCGAATACAATGTCCCGCAGTTCACGCACGTGATGCTGGCCGGGAAGATCGTCGAGACCGGCGACGCCCAGTTGGCGCATGAACTGCACAACCACGGTTATGCCCAGGTACGCGAACGCCATCCGACAGAAGCCGCGGAAGAAGCCGTTCGCCAGCAGAAACTGACAGCGGCTGTCGAATAACCGGCAGATTCCGAGACGAATAGCACGGACTCGCAGCGGCCGAGCCGTGGTGATTGTTGGTCGTTAGCGCGCCAACCAGAAGACAGGACGGATTGATCATGTCCACCGACACTCCCACCGCCGACACCGTTGGCGTCGGCGATTATCAGTACGGATTCCACTATGGCACCGACGATTACGTCTTCCGCGGGAAGAAGGGAATCGACGCTGAGGTCGTGGCTCAGATCTCCGAGATGAAGCGTGAACCCGCGTGGATGCGCGAGTATCGGTTGCAGGCGCTGCAAACCTTCTTCCAGAAGCCGATGCCGAACTGGGGAGGCGATCTTTCTGAACTCGATTTTCAGGACATTTTCTATTACGTTCGCGCGTCTGACCGCCAGGAAAAAAGCTGGGACGATCTGCCCGATGACATCAAGAAAACCTATGATCGGCTGGGGATTCCCGAGGCGGAGAAAAAGTATCTCGCCGGTGTGAAGGCCCAGTACGAATCGGAAGTGGTGTACGGCAGTCTGCAGGAAGATCTGGCCAACAAAGGGGTCATCTTTACCGATACCGACTCGGCCTTGCGCGACTATCCCGAACTGTTCCGGGAACACTTTGGCACGGTGATTCCCTCGCACGACAATAAGTTCGCCGCCTTGAATTCCGCCGTGTGGTCGGGAGGGTCATTCATTTACATCCCCAAGGGGGTGCAGATCGAATTCCCATTGCAGGCCTACTTCCGGATCAATTCCGAGAACATGGGCCAGTTTGAGCGGACGCTGATTATTGTCGACGAAGGGGCTTCGGTCCATTACGTGGAAGGCTGCACCGCCCCCACTTACAGCACGGAAAGTCTGCACTCGGCGGTGGTCGAAATTATCGTCAAGCGGAATGCCCGCTGCCGATACACCACCATTCAGAACTGGTCGAGCAACGTCTACAACCTCGTCACCAAGCGGGCCATGGCGTATGGCGATTCACTGATGGAATGGGTCGATGGCAACCTCGGTTCCAAGTTGACCATGAAATACCCTGCCATCTACCTGATGGAACCCGGGGCTCGTGGCGAAACGCTGTCGATCGCTTTCGCTGGCAAGGGGCAGCATCAAGACGCCGGTGCCAAAATGGTGCATTGCGCACCGCATACCTCCAGCCGCATTATCTCGAAAAGCATCTCCAAAAATGGCGGACGCTCGAGCTATCGCGGGCTGGTGAAAGTGCAGGGCGATGCACATCACTGCAAGTCGAACGTCGTCTGCGATGCGTTGATTCTCGATCCCGAAAGCCGCAGCGATACCTACCCCTACATAGAAGTCGATCAGAACAACGTGGCCATCGAACACGAAGCCTCGGTCTCGAAGATCGCGGAAGAGCAACTGCTGTATCTGATGAGCCGTGGTTTGTCGGAACCGGAAGCCTCGGCGATGATCGTCACGGGCTTCATCGAGCCGCTGGTCAAAGAACTGCCGATGGAATACGCGGTGGAGATGAACAAGCTGATCGAATTGCAAATGGAAGGCAGCGTGGGATAACCGCCATGTCAGCCGTGCCCGTGCCGTTTGTGAGTCCCGCCGAGTACCTCGAACGGGAGCGGTCCGCGCTGACGAAAAGCCAGTATTTCCGCGGCGAAATCTTCCTGATGGCCGGCGGCACTCCCGAACACAACCAGATCTCGGGCAACTTGGTCACGGCATTGAATAATGCCTTGGTAGATCGGCCTTGTATCGTATTCCCCAGCGATCAGCGATATGCCTGTCCAACGGGGCTCATCACTTATCCTGATGTCTCCGTGGTCTGTGGCGAACGAGAGTACCTCGACGACCGTCGCGACACCTTGTTGAATCCGCTGATACTGGTCGAGGTTCTGTCGTCGTCCACGGAAGGTTACGACCGCGGCAAGAAGTTTGAACACTACCGGACGATGCCCTCGCTGCGAGAGTTCATCCTGGTCGCGCAGGATTCGGCGACTGTCGAGCGCTTCGTGCGGGAATCGGCCACGGGGACATGGACATTGTCAGAGTATCACGGCCTGGAGGCCGTGCTGACGATCGAGGTACTGAATTGTCAGCTTGCGCTCCGTGATGTGTATCGCAAAGTGGACTTCCCGCCCGTAAATCCCGAGTCCATCACTGCATGATTTTCGGATTGTTGAATTCATGACCATGACTGCCACAGCCCCGTGGACTGCCGCCGCGTTTGAAGAATTCCTGGCTACCCGTCGGGAACCGTCCTGGCTGACCGATCGCAGAAGGCAGGCGTTCGCGGCGTATCAGGGGTTGCTGAAGCAACCACTCGATCCGGAAGAATTCAAGCGGTTGGATTTACGGGCTTTGCGTCCTGAAAAGTATGCGTTGACCAGTACCGACCAGGCGACGACGCTGTCGACCTTGATGGCCGATCGTGCCGAGTTCGGCGGGACCGTGTCGCACATTGATGGCCGGGCCGTTGTGAGCCAGTTGCATCCGGATCTCGCCGCGCAAGGGGTGGTATTTGGCTCGTGGGACACGGTGCTGGCTGCTCGCCCGGAGATTCTGCAAGCGCTGGAACGAGCGGTCCCTGCGGATACGGATCGCTTCTCGGCCTGGCATACGGCGTTCTGCACGGGAGGCACCGTGTTGTATGTGCCTCGCAATGTCGAGGTCTCTGTGCCGTTATACAGCCTGATTGGTCTGTCAGCGGAGCACGCTGCCGATCTGAGTCACACCCTGGTCGTTCTGGAAGAAGGGGCTTCGGCGACGCTGCTGGAAGAAACCTGCTCTGATTCTGCAACGGCACCCGGATTGCACATCGGAGCGGTGGAACTGCTGCTGGCACCAGGTTCGCGATTGCGGTACGTGCAATTGCAGAACTGGAACGACAAAGTCTGGCATGTGGCGCATCAATCGGGACGCGTGGCTCGCGATGCCTCGCTGCAATGGACGGTTGCCGGCCTGGGTTCCAAGTTCGCTCATATCCATCAGGGGATTCATCTCGATGGCCGCGGTGCCTCGGCGGAAGTGAACGGCGTCACGTTCGCGACCGAGCGGCAGGTCATTTCCTACTATACCCAGCAAGATCACCACGCCCCCGATACCCGCAGCGATCTGTTGTACAAAGATGTCCTGCGTGACCGGGCCCGTGTGGTCTGGCGGGGCATGATCAAGGTCGATAAGGATGCCCAGAAGACGGACGGTTACCAGCGGAACGATGCCCTGCTGATGAGCGCCGATTCTCGGGCCGACCTGATACCCGGTTTGGAAATTGAAGCGGATGATGTCCGTTGTACACACGGCGCGACAGCCGGCCGGGTCGATGAGGATCAGCTCTTCTATTGCATGTGCCGGGGCTTAAGCCGTTCCGAAGCCATGCACATGATTGTGGAAGGCTTCTTTCAGCGGGTTTATGACCGCATTCCGGTCGAACTGGTGCGGGAAACCCTCAGCCAGGCCGTGCAGAAGAAGTTGGGTCTCGGGGATTGAGTTGGTCAGTTTGTGAATAGAGAGATCCATGACGAGCACTTGGGAACACATAGCCGATGTCGATGAGCTTCCGCCCGGAGGACGTAAGTCGGTCTTTATCGATGATACGCCCGCTCTCTTGGTGCGCATCGGTGACGACTACTTCGCAATTGAGGATCTCTGCACGCACGATGGTCAACCGCTGACCGACGGGCCGCTTCAGGATCAGGCCATCATCTGCCCGCGGCATGGGGCGAAATTTGACCTGCGGACTGGCAACCCCTTGTGCATGCCGGCGACAGAGCCCGTGGCGACATAGGTCATCGAAGTGCGTGCCGAGGGCATTTTTGCCGCCCCACAAGGAACTGTCGCTGCGGCAACCCCTTACGACGACAAATCGATGGCACGATCGGCCCCTGTTACCGCCGCGAACCCTCTGCCCGAGACAACGGTCCCCGTCGAGGCCGTTACGGTCTCTGGCCGTGACAGTGACGGCGACTCGGGTGAAGTGAGTGATGCCGATCTGATCGATGCGCTGCGGCAGGTCATCGACCCCGAACTGATGGTCAACATTGTGGATTTGGGTTTGGTTTACTCGGTCAATCAGACCGAGAGTCGGGTGCTCGTGGAAATGACTTTGACCAGCCCGGCGTGTCCGGCGGGTCCGCAGATTATTCAGCAGGCCAAGATGGTTTTAGAACGCATTCCCGCGATTCACGAGGCCCAGATCAAGCTGACGATGAGCCCTCCCTGGACACCCGACCGCATGACGGACGAGGCCCGCGATCAGTTGGGGTTTTTCTAGCAGACTTCGCGACGCGGAGTCTCCCTTGTAATAGACTGAACCTCGAGCGGTATAAGGAGTGGAGACCGCTCGTACTCAAGACCAGACCCTTGCATTCGGCTGCGGAACGTCGCGTTGAACACCGATATGTCGGCAGATCGAACAACAGGCGTCACCACACGCGGTGAAGTCCTCCGGCGTGTCTGGCGGGCACCTGCCGAACACGGTACCGCCGTGATCGATCCGACGTGGGAATCGCTTCCGCAAGTCGTGGCCTCCAACATTCAGCTCTGGAGCACGGTGCCGGCTGACTCGTCTGGGATGGATTGGACCGCCTGGCGGGCACGCTGTCGTCAGGCCTGTCTCGCGGCCGCGAAGTCGTACACTGCGCAACAACTGGGTTGCACCGTTCCTCTGTCGACCACCGGTCCCTTGATCGTGGGAGGTCATCAGCCAGAGTTGTTTCACCCCGGGGTCTGGGCCAAGAACATCGCGATGTCTCGACTGGCGGCACGCCTGGACGGGCTGGCACTCAACTTGATTGTCGATAGCGATGCTTCAGCCACTTTTGCGATTGCGGCGCCAGCGGGGACTGCGACACATCCCCGGCGAGACACAATCGCTTTCGACACACCACGGGTGATGCAGCCGTGGGAAATCGCGGCCATTCAAAACCGCGACATGTTCACAAGTTTCGGAGATCGCGTGACCGCCGCCATGCGAGCCTGGAGCATGGACCCCGTCGTTCAGTCGGCCTGGCCCGCGGCCATCGAACAGTCTCGCCGAACGGGGATGCTGGCCGATGCATTCACCGCGGCCCGTGTGTCGCAAGAGCGGCAATGGGGCATCACCAACCTGGAACTTCCGCTTTCACGGATGTGTTCGCTCGCACCGTTTCAGGAATTTGCCGCTTCGATTTTGCTGCGATTGCCGGAGTTTGTCCGACAACATAATCAGGTCTTGAAAGAGTATCGCGACAGGAATGGGGTGCGGAGTCGGTCGCATCCCGTGCCAGAGCTGGTGCAGCAAGATGGGTGGTGGGAAGCGCCGTTCTGGGTCTGGCGAGGTGCCGCCACGCAGCGTGAGCGGCCATTTGTTCGCTGCGCGAACGAAGTGCTGATCATGCGTGATCAGGCCGGTGAGTTCCTGCGCGTGCCTGCGGAACAATCTGCCCTGGCCGCTGCGCTCGCCACGCTGGAATCGCAACAGATCCGGTTCCGAACGCGCGCCTTAACCACCACGCTCTTCGCGCGACTCGGCTTGGCCGACCTGTTCGTGCATGGTTTGGGAGGGGCGAAATACGATGAAATGACCGATGCCCTGATGGTTCGCTGCTTCGACCGCGATCCCCCCCAATTTTTGACGGTTTCGGCCACATTCCACTTACCGTTCCAGGAGTCTGAAACAGCCAGTCTCACACGCAGGCAACGCGGCGAGTTGCGACATCGGCTGCGCGACGTGGGCGAAAATCCACAGCGTTTGGTCACTGATCCGAATCCGGATACACAACGGCTGTTGCAGGAGCGTCAGCAGTTGCTGGAAGCGTTGCATGGTGTCTCATCGGGAACGCCAGCGCTGTCCTGCGGTGCCCGCCGCGAAAGCTATCTGAAGTTACGGGAAATTCGTCGCTTGTTGCTGCCCGCCGTCGAGAGTGTCAGGCAATCTTTGCAGGCCAGTATTCAGCGTGGCGAAGAGGCGGCCAAGCACCAGCAGATCTTCCGCAACCGCGAATACTCCTGGGTACTCTTTCCGCGGCAGCGTCTGGAACAGGTTTGGGATAGGCTGTTCAGTTGATGTCCGGGAGTCTGCTGGGATCTCAGCGCGCACAAAGTTTGGGAATTGCGCGGTACCGGGTTGTTCCACACGCACAGAGTTGCCAGTCGAGATAGAATTCGATGCAGGTGCTGCCTGCAATCGCCGAAAACAAGTGTCCCGGCGGGGTGTTCGATTCACAATTCATGACATCAGCAGATGTCGCCGTGAGGCGTCGGAGGTGAGGGGGTTTTGTCCTTGCGATTAAGAAGCCAGCGATGACGATCGGAGAGAGTCGATCGTTTCTCGATCAATTGATGGATTTGTATCGTGCGGCCGATCCTCGGGCGACGGACAATTCACCAGGCACGGAGATGGTCCGTATCGTGCAGCAGATCTACATGGGCATCGCGCTGCAAGATTACCCTGCGTGTCTCCGATGGATGACCGAAGATTTTGAGATGGAGATACTCGGTCCCCCCGAGATACCGCTCACAGGTTGCTGGCGGGGGCGGGAAGCCGCCGGTCAGGCCATCGCGCGGAACTTTGCCCAGCTGGAAGACCAGAATCCGCAATTGATCGGCGTGACCGTGCATCGTGATGCGGTGCTGGTCATGGGCCGTGAAACCGGTCGCGTGGTGTCGACGAAGAAACCGTACAGTGTCCACTGGGTGCAATGGTTCACGTTTCGCGGGCCGCTGCTGTGCCGCTTCCTCGAAATCTATGATAGCGGCGAGATCTCACCCGCCTTCACTCCCAATATCACTCCGCGGTGAATCGTCACTGCGGGATGGGGAGATAGGGACGGTCGAGATGCCGGAGATACCGATCTTGAAAGCGAAAGAACGCCGCGTTGGACGCGGTTAAAGCGTGGTGGGTCGCCGCGCCGGTTTGCAACGCGGCTTGAACCTGCGACGAGGCGTCGGGTGATACGGCCGTGACCACCTGCAGCACCGCCTTGATCTGCGGGTCGTCGGCAAGCTGAGCTTCGAGGGCTGGTTGCCGCTGGTCGACTCGTGCGACTTGCAAGTCAGACCAGACAATCTTCCACGTATCGCCGGGCCGTCGCGCGACGAACTGCGAGGCCACGGTGACTTCGGTCGAATTGTGTGAAACAAGACGTGTCACGCGGAAGCCGCGCACCTGTTCTTGCTTGGCGATTGATACAGCGACGTTCAGCCAGGCCTGGGGGTCTGCCTGCGGGAGCGGTGGTTGTTCCAAAACCTCCGCGGTGAGTCGCTGCAACTCCTGCTCCAGAATGTCTGGCAGTAACTGTGCCCAGTTCACGGCTTCGCCGGGTTGCACCGGGATGAGTTTTGTGCCCAGCCCCTGCAAGTCCAGCGGCTGAGTCAGGGCATACTCGACGATGGCCTGCCGCGCAGTCCATTCCTCATCACTTTGCCGCAAGGCGGGCAGGTGGTCCGAGAGATCGGGGGGCGGTCCCGTGAGAGAAATTTTGCGTGCTTCTAATTCTTTGACCAGCGCGGTGTACCGCCGCGATTCCACCTCGGGCAGGTGTTCGTGCCAGGCTCGAAGCGCAATACCTTGACGATCTGGTGGCGCGACGCGAATTTTTGAGATCTCATCAGCCGTCAACGTGATCCAGAAGAATTCCGGAGGAGGAACTTCCGGTCGCTGGCTTACCTCCGTCAAACGCGCTTGTTCCTGCATCAGAAAAATCTGCAGTCGGCTGCCAGGCGCCGTCTGTGGTAACCATTCCGCAATGCGCTCCAGAACATCGCGGCAAATGCGTGGTTGGTCTGCGCGATAGACTGCCAGTTGCTGGTCATGGATGCGTGGCGCGTGTTGTTGCAGCCAACCTGCCGAGCAGACCAGAGTCACGGCCCCGGCTGGATGGCGTTCGACAATGGCTCCCCGCAGAGCCGGACCAGTTTTCAAGGTCACAACATCGACGGCGATCTGGGAAAGCGGCGCCCCGGCCGACGGTGCCTGGGCGAGCAAGACCACCGAGTTGGCGGCCAGAACGAGCAGGGTCGCGAAGAGTCTGGCGATTTTCCGAGGCATACTGGCACCTGCCGTTGCGAGAATTTGGAGAGCATCCCTGATGGCAGCAACGCGGAAATCGTGAGATGATCCACAACCAGCGAAACTCTGTGTAGCTTTGGGGGTTGATCAGCCGTCGTCCCAATCTTTCAGGAAGCATCTCATGTCGACGTTGCTCCGTTCTGTGGCCAGTTTGACCATTCTTTCCCTGGGTGTGATGACGGGGTATGCAGCCGACTTGACTTGGCCGCAGTTTCGCGGTCCCCATGCGACAGGGACGAACAGCGAGAGCCAGCCACCCACTACGTGGTCGGCAACCGAGCATCTCCGCTGGACGGTCGATCTTCCCGGAGCGGGCTCTTCCAGCCCCATCGTCGCGAATGGCCGCGTCTTTGTCACCTGCTTCTCGGGAAAAAACGAAGCCCGGGGTGAAGTGGCGGATCGCCTGCTGGTGAGTGTCGACATGGCCACGGGGAAAATGGTGTGGAAGCAGGCGTCGGGCGTCACGGGCAAGGAAGACCGCTACGAAGGTTTCCTGCGGGAACATGGATTTGCCAGTAATTCTCCCGTCACCGATGGCGAACGCATTTATGCCTTTTATGGCAAAGGAGGTGTGCTGGCCTATGATTGGGAAGGAAAACCCCTGTGGCAGGTCGATGTCGGACAGGAATCGAGTAATCGTCGCTGGGGATCGGCGGCGAGTCTGCTCCTTACGCCGCAAGCGGTGATCGTGAATGCTTCGGAAGAGAGCCGCTCGGTGCGCGCTCTCGATCGGCAGACGGGCAAGGAACTCTGGAAATCAGAAGCCGAGTCGCTCGAACTCTCTTACAGCACGCCCACTTTGGTTACCACGGCGGATGGCCGCGAAGACCTGGTGGTGGCGATTGCTGGCGAGGTTTGGGGACTGAATCCCGAAACGGGCAAATTGCGCTGGTATGTGTTGACCGACATTACGGGCAACATCAGCCCGACTCCGGTGGTTGCCGGAGACATCATTTATGTGACCGGCGGACGACCGGTCGCTACGCACGCCATTCGTGTGGGCGGCAAGGGAGACATGACCGCGACCAATCGCCTTTGGACCAGCCGCAATGGTTCGTATGTCGCCACGCCCGTACTGCATGCGGGGCATCTCTATTTCGTAGACGATCGGGGTCAGGCCTTCTGCTTGAATGCGGCAGATGGGGCTTTGGTCTATCGTGAACGCATCGAAGGTTTGGGCGGTGGGGGTGGTCGTCCTGTCTATGCGTCCCCGGTTCTCGCCGACGGCAAGCTGTACGTCGTGAGCCGCTACGACGGAACATTCGTGCTGCCGGCGAGCCCGGAATTTCAGGTGCTCGCACAGAATTCCCTGGGTGATGACAGTGAGTTCAATGCCACGCCAGCCATTGTGGGCAACGAGTTGTTGCTGCGATCAGATCAGGCGCTCTACTGCATCAGTTCCAGTCCGAAGTCGCCGTGAGTTCTGTCAGCACGTCCTTTACTCGTCGTCGGCAGCGGGCTCGGTCAGTTTCTTCTGAGCCTCTGCGACCAGCGCTGCGAACTCGGGTAGCGATTGCACGGTTTTCAAATCAGGATCCTGCTGCATCCAGCGGATCTGATTAAAACCCGATTCCAGCGACGCTTTCAGATCGGCAATCGCCAACCGCTGAAACTCGACGATGCGGGCCTGACGCTCTGCCGATTCCGGTTGCTTCTGCAAGATTTCAATGCCACGCCCATACACACACGCGGCGTTGTAGCGGAAAATGTTGTCCTGCTCGTACTTGGCGCGATGGGATTGAATCAGCTTGAGGGCATCATCGAGCCGTTGCAGCATCACCCAGGCAATCGCCTGTCCCGTGATGATATTGCTGTTCTCGGGATCAAGTTCGCGTGCCTTGCCATAGTATTTCTCCGCGAGCTTCCACTTTTCCTGTTTGAGGTAGGCGTCACCCAAGGCCAGGTGCGCATCCGAGAGGTAAGGGTCGAGTTCAATCGCAACTTTGAACAGTTCAATCGCCGCGGCCCACTGTTGCTGCTGCGCATGTGCGAGCCCCTGTCCGAAATAGTTGTATCCCGGAGAACTCGCCCGCAGGTTCTGTAACCCCAGTCGTGCTGCCTGCTGTCGCGATTCCACGGGAGATTTCATTCCGGCGTGGAGTGTCTCTCGTGCGAGCGGAGTCCCCAGGCTGGCCAGTGCATTCGAGAGATTCATGATGATCGAAGGTGTTTCACTGGACTGAAAGGCCGCGCACAAAATCTGCTCGGCCTGAGCAGAGCCCTCCTGTTGCAGTTCCTGAATGGCGCGTTGCCGCACCGTCAACTCGCCCGACGTTAAAGTCTCTTCCGCAAGTCGCAAAAATTGCGGATGTTGCAGGCTGCGTAGCGCGCCCAGTGCGGCAGACTGTTCTTCCGCGGAACACTTTTCCCACTGCCGGACCAGACGGTCGCCGACCGACTGGTCTCCCATTTGGCCCAATAGCGGAATAATCGCGGTTCGATCAGCCGTCGTGTCGAGCCGTCTGAGCAGCGCCTGAATCAATTGGGGCGCGCGAGTACGTGAAGCGAATTCCAGGACATCGCTATCCGTCGATCCCTGATTCAGCAGATCGAGCGCGACGGGCAGCACCAGTTGATAGCTGCGCTCGTCGCTCCGGCGAGCCAGGATTGCGAAACAGAGATCGCGTAAACTTTCGTCGTTGGTCTGCAGGCCCTCTCCGAGCAGGTCAACAATCTGGGGATGGTCTAACTGCACCAGGGCTCGCAGGGCCTCGGGACGGAGCCGGCCGGAAGAGTCGTGGACCTGCTCAAATAATGTTTGTGACCAGGCCGGTCGGGGACGCGACGCCAACCCACGCACAATCTGCTCGACCAGTTGGGTATTGGTATCGCGGCTTAAGAGTTCTAAGCGCAACCGGGCCGAATCGAACCGAGAATCAGCCAGGGCAAACACGGCCGCCAGCGCATCGTCCGGGCTGCCAGTTCGGATCAATTCTTCCAGGCGGTCAATCGCTTCCAGTTCACTGAATTCGCGGAGTGCCCGAATGGCCGCCTGCCGAATCACCAATTCCGGATCGCGCGAAAACTTCAAGATGAGCGGTAGATCCTCGGCCGATAATCGCTGACTGCCATAGACCAACGCCGCAGCCCGCGCGAGCGGATGCCCCTGCTGAATCTGTTCCCGCAGTTCTTCGCGGTTCGCCGTGAAGAAGGTGGTCTTCAGGGCCGCCGCGACCGCATCGGCATCATTGGCATGGACTCGAGAGCTGGCACTGGGCAGCAAGACGCCTTGAGGATTCGCGAGACTGACTTGAGGTGCTTGCACCAGATGCAATTCGCGAATTTGTCCGGTAATCGAGGGAAGCTGCTCGCTGGCCGGCCTTTCGCTGCCAGCATTCGACATCGAAGTGAACAGCCACGACTCAAGTTGTTCGTCCGGGGCCGGGGCCTCGGGAGCAAAGCGGATCACGGCCCGGACCACCTTCAGAGCCGCCTGTGCATCCAACTCGTCCACGATCGACTGGACGTTAAACGTGTTCATGGGCCCGTGAATGGTCAACAAGGTGAGTCCGGCATGCGGACCCAGGCGGTCCACCTCCAGTCCCAGGATGGCGCGCTGCTGAGCATTCACATCGATGTGGACCGTCTCTCGTGGCAAACGGAGGCTCAGCTTCGTCTTCGGAACAGTCGTTCCATTGTCGAGGTTGGGGAACATCAGCCACGCGGTGGCGACACCATTCGGCGGGATTTCGATGACCTCTGGTGGCAGGCAGGCTTCCAGTCGATGCATCACATCTTCGTAGGTGAATCCGTGATACTTCAGGTCTTCGGGCAAAGGCCGTAGTGAACGACGTTCGCCATCAATTTCGGCTGTCACATCCGCAAGTTTCACGGTGGCAGCCGTCTTGGTCCGGTTGCCGAGGGCTAACCGCAAGGCCAGGATGCGCGACGGCCCGGCGGCTTCGTAGTAGAACACCACCGCGGCCCGGTCGATCATCCAGGCGAATTGGCCATCCACTCCGTCAAGAGAGGCGGCCGGTTGCTTCGCCGCTTCCAATTGCCGCGCGACACGCTGATGCAACTTCCAGAAGTCATCGACCACGGCGGCGGCTTGAGTCCCTTTGGGAGTCGACAGCCGCGCGGCTTCTTCCGGGCTGGGACTCCCGAATCCACCACCAAATCCCGGTTGGGGATCTTCACCGAATTGCAGGCATAGTGCCTTGGTCAGGGTCTGCGAGATGCCCGTCATGTCTGCGGCTTGTGTCGCCCCAGTCCAGACGATGGCCCATCCCAGGCTCAGCACGAATCCGGTAGTGCATATCCGCATAGATCCGTCTCAGTCCAGTACCAGCGGGAGATCTGCGAGGCAACGTATTCAGTGTACCGCACGTGTTTCCCTGCGGTCTATCCGGTCTCATCATGGGCGAGATGAAATTTCCCCCCTACGGGCCGTGGGCTTTCGGTCGCGGTAACTGGCTGCGGTGTGATATCCTCTCGGAAACCAAACCCAGTGTAACGGCTCCGTCTGCGACGAATTTGCTGCACCCCTCCACCATTGAAATGCATCCATGTCAGACCGTTGGATTTCCGATCGCATGCGGAAGATCGATGCCTCGGGCATTCGTAAGGTGTTCGATCTCGCCGCAACGCTGAAAAACCCGATCAATCTCAGCATTGGTCAGCCCCACTTTGATACTCCCACACAGGTTAAGGACGCACTCTGCACGGCGGTTCACGCCGGAAAGAATGTCTACAGCCAGACTCAGGGAATCAAACCGCTGCTCGAGACATTGCAGCAATCGGTCGCCGAGCAGTACCACCATGCCGACCGACAGGCGTTCATCACCAGCGGCACCAGCGGCGGTCTGATGCTGGCGCTGTCGGTGTTGATCAACCCGGGCGATGAGGTCATCTGCTTCGATCCGTGGTTCGTGATGTACAAACATCTGACCACTTTGGCAGGGGGCACGACGGTCCTCATCGATACCTATCCCGATTTCCGGATCGATCTGAACAAAGTGCAGGAAGCGATCACGCCGCGCACCAAGGTGATACTCGTTAACAGCCCCTGTAACCCCACGGGGTATGTCGCGACGGAAGAGGAAGTGCGCGGCTTGGCGGAGTTGGCTCGCGAGAAAGACGTCGTTCTTATCAGCGACGAAATCTACCGCGTCTTCTGTTATGACCGCCCCTTTGCGAGCCCTGCGACCTGGAACGATCAGACTCTGGTCATCGATGGGTTCAGCAAATCGCATTCGATGACGGGCCTGAGATTGGGTTGGGCGCATGGTCCCCAGTCGATCATTCAGGAAATGATCAAACTGCAGCAGTTCACGTTTGTCTGTGCGCCGCAACCGGTGCAATGGGCGGGCGTGGAAGCCTGGACCTGCGATGTTTCTGACCGCGTGACCGACTACCAGCGCAAGCGTGATCTGATTGTCGGCGAATTGCGAGATCTGTACGACATTCGAGGGGCCAATGGTGCCTTTTACCTGTTTATTAAAGCACCCTGGGGGACCGCGACAGAGTTCGTCGCGGAAGCGATTCGTAACGAACTGCTGATCATTCCCGGCAACGTCTTCAGTCAGCACGATACACATTTCCGCGTCTCCTTCGCCGCCGAGGATGCAACGATACATCGCGGCATCGAAGTGCTGCGGCGGATCGCGAAGCGCTGAAAGTACCGCGGGTTTGCGGTTAGAAACTGGCAGTGAAGTCGTTGGTCACAGCATCTGACTCCTCTTCGACTTCCAGGACTTCGCAGGCTGCCATTGCGGCCGATGAAGCGGGAATGCACGTCGTTGATGCCGCGGACAGCGACTATGTGTTTCTGGCGCGGGAACTCTGGCGATATCGCGAACTGGCCTGGGTCTTTGCGGCGCGCGACTTGAAAGTTCGCTATCGGCAGGCAGTCATTGGCATCGCCTGGGCCGTGCTGCAACCGTTGGTGATGATGGGGCTGTTTCTGCTGTTCACGCGCTGGTCGGGCAAGACTCCCAGTCAGCACGCCAACACATATGCCCTCTCTTGCTATATCGGGCTGTTGATCTGGCAGATGTTCAGCTACACCGTGCGCGAGTCGACAACGTCGCTGGTTGGCCATCGCGATCTGGTGACCAAGGTCTATTTCCCGCGGTTGCTGTTACCCCTGTCGACGGTGATCTGTGCGCTGGTCGATTTTGGATTCGCCTTGTTGGTACTGGGACCATTGCTGTGGTGGAGCGGCGTGTTGCCAGGGGCAGCCGTCATCATGTTTCCCCTGGGGATCATGCTGGGGATGCTGGCCGCGATCGCGGTCGGAATCTGGCTGTCGGCACTCAATGCGTTGTATCGCGACATCGGGTATATCGTGCCCTTTCTGCTGCAGATCGGGCTGTTTGTGACCCCGGTGCTGTATGAGACCCGGGCGGTCGTGCCCGAGAACTGGCAGTGGTTGTGGGCGTTGAACCCGCTCGTGGGCAGCATCGAATGGTGCCGCTGGTCTTTGCTTCCCGCAGGAGGGACAGCGGGGCCGACGTTCGTCATGCTGGGGTTATCGATACTCATGACCGGACTGCTGTTGATCAGCGGGTTGTGGTACTTTCGCCGTGCCGAGCAATGGATTGCGGATCGGATTTGAACATGAACCGCGTCGCCGTCCGTGTCGAGCAGTTATCGAAGCGTTACACGCGCGGAACGTCGTCTTCCTACCTGCGGTTTTCTGAAATGTTGTGGCGCACGGTGAGGCACCCCTTTCGCCCCGCAAATTCCGCTACTGCACAAACCGCTGAGTTCTGGGCCCTGCAAAATCTGTCGTTTGACGTGCGTTCAGGGGAAGTGCTCGGCGTCATTGGCCGCAATGGTGCGGGGAAGAGCACGCTGCTGAAACTGCTGTCGCGCATCACCCGGCCGACTTCGGGACGCATCGCCTGGCGCGGCCGAATTGGCAGCCTGCTGGAAGTCGGTACGGGCTTTCATCCGGAACTGACGGGCCGCGAAAACATCTTTCTGAATGGTGCCGTCCTTGGTATGACCCGTGGCGAGATCGCCCGTAAGCTCGATGAAATCGTCGCCTTTGCCGAGATCGATGCCTTCCTGGATACGCCGGTCAAACGTTATTCCAGCGGTATGTATGTGCGACTGGCCTTCGCGGTGGCGGCCCATCTCGAACCGGAAATTCTCCTGGTCGACGAAGTGCTCGCCGTGGGAGATTATGCGTTCCAACGCAAATGCCTGGGCAAGATGCAGGATGTCGCCACGGCGGGACGGACGATTCTGTTTGTGAGCCATAACCTGACCGCCGTAACCAGCCTGTGCAGTCGGGCGATTCTGCTGGAACAGGGAAGGCTGATCGAAGATGGACATCCCGAAGCGGTCGTCAAACGCTTTCTGACCAGCGGGGTGAACTCAGATTGGGAGCAACTCTGGACCGGGTCCGAAGCGCCCGGGACTGACCGCGTGCGCTTGCGGCGCGTGGCATTGCAACCGCAGGGGTTGGAGCCGGGGTTGCCCATCGATGTCAGCACGCCTGTCGATCTGGTGGTTGACTATCAGAAGCAAATCGATGACGGGGCCACGAATGTCAGCCTGTTCCTGCAGAACCTTCAAGGCGTGGTGCTGTTCAACACTGTCTCTGCACTGTGTGACGGGCCGCGTGGCAGCTATCGCGGCGTGGTGCGCATTCCCGGCAACCTGCTGAACAACGGCATGCATCGCGTGCGGGTGATGGTCACACATGACCTGTCGCCGCAGGTTGATGTCGACGGTGCGCTGACCTTTGAGGTGCATGAGGTGCAGCGGAAGATTGCGGCACAAGGCGTGTGGCTGGGAGCCGTCCGCCCGCAACTGGACTGGACATTGCAGAGGGTCGCAACATGAGTGTTGAGGCCGCTGATCACTCCAACCGCCTGACCACGCCGGAATTCTGGGACGCACCGTTCTGGACCGATGGCGAAGATCCGCAAAAGCTGATTCGTTTCGACCCGGAGACCTTGGAGTTCCGCGACGTTCATCGGTTTCTCAAGCAGCATCTGCCCTGTCGATCGGACTGGCGGTTTCTGGAAGTCGGTTGCCATCCAGGACGGTATCTCTGGTACTTTCATCAGACATTCGCCTACCAGGTGTCGGGGATCGAATATGCTCCGCAGGCGTGTGAACGGACACGCCGGCTGATGGCTCAAGTCGGGTTGCCGGCCGACATCGTGCATGCCGATGTCTTCGCTTACACGCCACCTGATGGTCCGTTATTCAATGTTGTGTGCAGCGTGGGACTTGTCGAACACTTTGTGGATGTGGCTCCGATCATTCAGCGGCATATCGAACTGCTCGCGCCGGGTGGATACCTCGTGCTGATCGTGCCGAATCATCGCGGCATCAATGGCCCGCTGCTACGGTGGCTGCAACCCGAAGTCTATGCGATTCACAATCGCATGAGTTATCGCCAGTTGCGTGACGGTGTGCTCGCCTTTCCTGAAATGCGATTCATGGCCGGTGGTTACCTGGGGAAGTTTCATCTGGCGCCGTCCAATTTCTGCCCGATGATGCAATCGCGCATGAGCCCAGGGGCTTATCGCTGGGTTGACCGGATCCACCGGTATGCCATGCGTGGCGGACAGTGGTTGCCGAACAACCGCTGGCTGAGCGCGTACAGTGCGGTGATTGCGCAGAAGCAGGAGCGGTGCTGAATGAGCCCGCTCAAGTCCCCCCCGCCGGATGGTCCTGTGCGTGTCCTGTTTTCGTTGGGCTCGCTGGGGGGCGGAGGTGCGGAACGGCGATTGGTGGAGTTGCTGCAACATATAGATCGTTCGCGCATCGCCCCGGCGATTTATCTCATGGAAAAGCGAGGGGAACTGCTCGGCGAAGTTCCGTCGGATGTGCCGATTTCTCAATGGAATACGCCCGGAACCAAGCCCACTTTACCCTGGCGAGCGCTCGGCTATTTCGCGCCCGAAACGGCCCGTGCGTGGCATCTTTCGGCCCATCTGCGTCGATACCCTGCCGATGTGGTCGTCGGTTGGATGTTGCAGTCGGCCTATGAAGCGCTCCCTGCCACGCGTTGTCATCAGGTACCGCTTGTGGCTTGCACGGTGCTCAATCCCTATGCAGACCTCGCGACTGCTTTCGGCTCGGATCTGCATGAAAGTCGTAGCAAGGCTGAGAAGTTGTATCAACAAGCAGCGACGATCATCGCGAACTCGGCCGATACCCGGCGATTGGTGTTGAACATGTATCAATTGCCGGGCCACCGCGTGCAGGTGCTGCCCAACATACGCGACTTCGCCCGCATCGATCGACTGGCAACGGAGACCATCACCTGGCCAGTGCCTGCCCAGTACCAGATTGTGTGTGCCGGACGGCTGCATCCGCAGAAAGGGTTTCTCTCGATCATCGCGGCGATCCATCAACTGCGGGAGCAAGGTCACGCGGAGATCGCCTTGACCATCCTCGGTGAAGGACCGTTGCGAGATGATCTGGAACTGGAAATTGCGCATACAGGAATGCAGGATGTCGTGAAGTTGCTGGGTTACGTCCCGAATCCGTATCCCTATCTGCGTCAGGCGGATCTGTTTGTCTTGCCCTCGGAGTACGAGGGTTTGCCGAACGTGTTGATCGAAGCCCTGGCTTTGGGAACCCCGGTGATTGCGACCGATTGCCCCACGGGACCGCGCGAGATTCTGGAGGATGGACGCTGGGGCAAACTGATCCCCTTGCATGCCTCCCTGAGTGACGCCATCGCCGACACGTTGAACGATCTTCCCGCGGCTCGTGAACAGGCAGCAAAAGCCGCCCCGGTGATTCGGGAACGGCATGACATTCACACGGGCGTGCGCCGCTTTGAGGATCTGTTGATCGAGACCGTGCGACAGGATCGGCAGCAGCGAGGCCAGCCATGACGCGGCGGTTGCGGCTGTTGTGTTACATCGGATCGCTCGATCCCGGTGGAGCCGAGCGGCAGGTGGTCACGCTGCTGAAGCACATCGACCGCGCGGCGTTTGAACCGATTCTGCTGCTGGCCCATCGGCAAGGGGCCTTGCTGGCCGATGTCCCTGCTGATGTCCCTGTGTGGTGTGCGACACCGGAGCGAGCCGCATGGCCGGGAATGTCGCGCTGGGCCCGCATCAGGCAGTTCGCGCGGATCCTTGCCGAACAGCGGATCGATGTCGTCTATGATCGCACCTACCTGGCGACACTGGATGCCGCGGTCGCGTGCTGGTTAAGACCGACTCCGCGCGTCTCTGCGGCCGTGGCTGATCCCGCTGTGCAGTTCCGGATGTATGCGAAGCGACCGCGGTGGCTGTGGCGACGGTTTAGCCGCTGGGCGTATCGGTCGGCCACGCGAGTCTTGGCGAACTCCGAGGGACTGCGGCAGCAGATGCTCGATGGCTGGCAATTATCTGCCGAGCAGGTACTGACGCAGCCGAATGCCTATGACTTTGCGGAAATGGAGCGTCTGTCCACACAGGCGGAGACACGGACAGATTCCCGTACCGTACTGCTGACCGTGGGACGCATCGATGCCGATAAGGGGCACGCCGACCTGCTGCGTGCTCTTGCGGCGATCGTACAGCAGCCTGATCGGCCCGAAATTCTGTGGCGGATTGTGGGGACGGGGCCCGCGTTACCGGAACTGCGGCAGCTTGTCGATGCTTTGAAATTGACAGAGCACGTCGTATTTGCCGGAGTTGTGGCGAACCCCTATGCGGAATATCAGCGCGCCGATTTGTTTTGTCTGCCCTCGCAGACTGAGGGTTTACCGAATGTGCTCATTGAAGCCTTGGCTTGCGGCACGCCGGTCCTGTCGACCGACTGCCCGAGTGGCCCGCGCGAGATTCTGGCGGGTGGTGAATATGGTCGACTGGTCCCGGTGCGCGATGTCGCGGCACTCACACGGGCCATACAAGATTTTCTACATGACCCGGCTGCGTGGCGCGAGCAGGCGGCCCGTGGTCAAGTGTCAGTTCGCGCGCGCTATGCCGTCGCCACGGTGATACCACGGTTGGAACAGATCCTGCGAGATGCCGTGGGCTGATAGTGCTGCCGTTCCTGGACGGGTGGCCGTTGGCTATTCATCCATCTGCACGGCGCGTTGAAAGGCGGCGTCGGGGAGATCCTGTCCGGTAACCGCCTTGAACTGCACCGCGAGATGTTCGCCCAGCAGATATTTGGGGCGGACGACGCGGCAGCCTCGGGCGCGGGCTTCCACCAGCAGGTCGGTCTCTTCAAACAGTGTGGTAATGTCGACCACTACCAGCGGATGTTGAAGAAAGAGCGGATTCAGCGATTGGGTCGCGAAGCCGAGTTCCACATTCCGATCGGCGACGAACAACACATCGGGCCGCGTACTGAGCAGGTCGGGGAAGGGGACGTAACGGGCCTCGAACGTCTGAGCGAGTTCTTCGGAGGCATCTCGGGCGACGAGTGTTTCACTACAATGCGGGCAGAACGCGACTTCGCCAGTCGATGTGGGCGCTGTGACAATTCCCGTGGCCTTGAGTTGTCGCAGTCCGTAGAGCAGTGTCCGCGCGAGACGGCCGCCACCGACGACGAGGTTGTTGGTGGTTTCCAGTCGCAGCGATTCGGAGGAGTACCGCCGCAATGTGCGTTCGACGACTTTCAGCACGCTCCGCCAGATCACGTTGTAGCCGTGCCAGCCATCTTTCTTCAGCAGCAGCAGGTCGACATGTTGCCCCAGCGCCGCCGCAGGTTCCGGGTGCTGCACCATCGAGAAGAGGTATTCACCCATGCCCGGGGCCACGACCAGCACCGTCACCTGCAGTTTTTCCAGGAGCAATGGCAAGGTTTCGACGGGGCCGACCTCTAACGCCACACACCGGCAGTTGATGCCCACTTCCTGAAACGCAGTATTGAAGGCTTTGACGGTTCGGTCGCGAACCACGCCAAACCCAACGACACCAATCAGCCGTGTCTGTTCGGTCACGGTGTCCAGGTGATAGTCTTCGATCAATTCCCGATGGGTGGGCAAGCCATCATAGATTTCCATTCCCTGTTCAAGCGAGGCATAGACCCACGGCGTCCCCAGGCGTTGGGCAAAAACTCCGAACGAGCGCGCTCCATGACCAATCGGCAAGCCCACCAGTTTCGGGCCAGTCGTGGCCAGCATGCCCGTCAGCACCGGTTCCAGGGAATCAATCAGCACGCCCGGCCAAAGGTACTTGACGACATCGGCCCCCACGTTCGCCGCTTGCTGCTGCAATTCGGCAATGTCGGTAATCGCACGAAATGGACGATTGACCGCGATCAACCGTTTGGTTCCCGGGTGCCTGGGAAACCGACGGGCCACTTCCAGTTCCAACTCGATGTAGGCCGGGCCCGCCGTGATGGCTTCCTGGAGCAGCGTCAGCCGATCCTCTTCGGAACCGGCATAAGATCCGCCATCCTTTTTTCGACGACAAGAGACAATGACTGGTTTATCGAGCCCGGAGATCAGTTCGGCGACATCAGGTTTGTTGACGAAGCGATCGAGGCACAGTTCGACGATATCGGCCGTGCGCGCCGCATTCAGCAGGTCGACCCGGGCTAATGTGCGTGATTCGGGAGCCACGGGGATACAGATCATGTGCAGGCTTTCTACAACAAACCAACGGTGAGCGATGTGCGCAGTATCCCGATATTTCCCCCACGGAGGAAGTCCATCCGTACAGGTTGTGACGGCGCTCCTGTGCGAAGTCGCAGGTCTGCACGGTGTCCGTAACCTTGGTGACCATGAAAAAACCCGGATGCCAGCCCTGCATCCGGGTTCGTGGAAATCGGTCTCTCTGCCTGCGGTGTTACGCCGCCTGCAGTTCGATTTCCTCGTCTTCCATCAACGGTGCCTCGCTGGATTCAGTGGCCACTTCATTCCCCTTGGAGTACGGCCACAGGTCTTCCACAAAGCCTTTCAGATGATCGGCCCGGGTGGAGTGTTGCAGCTTGCGGAGCGCCTTCGATTCAATCTGCCGAATCCGCTCGCGCGTCACTTTGAAAATCCGGCCGGTTTCTTCCAGCGTGTAGCTATAGCCGTCACCCAGCCCGTAACGCAGCTTGATGATTTCGCGTTCGCGATACGTGAGGCTGCGGAGCACATGATCGATCTTCTTCCGCAGCATTTCGCGCATGGCAGAGTCAGCCGGATCGTGCTCGTGGCTGTCTTCCAGAAAATCACCGAAGCTGCTGTCTTCGCTTTCACCAACGGGCGTATCCAGGCTGACCGGATGCCGCCAGGTCTTCATGATCCGTTCGGTTTCCTCGACGGTCATGCCGACGGCTTCGGCGAGTTCTTCCATGCTTGGTTCGCGGCCGGTTTCCTGCCGGATCTGTTCCGAGCGGTTCTTCAGTTGCGAGATGCACTGGAACATGTGCACCGGGATGCGGATGGTACGGGCATGGTCGGCGACCGCACGGGTAATGGCCTGACGAATCCACCATGTCGCATAGGTGGAAAACTTGTAACCACGGCGGAATTCGTACTTCTCGACGCCGCGCATCAACCCGGCGTTGCCTTCCTGAATGAGGTCCAGAAAGCTCAGTCCGCGGTTGCGATACTTCTTCGCGATGGAGACCACCAGTCGCAAATTGCTGCCGGAAAGAATCTGCTTCGCTTTGGTCCACAGCGCAAACTTTTCGGTGATTCCCTCCACGCGACGGATGAAGTCCTCCGGTGTTTCCAGCGTGTCTGTCACCAGCGTTGCCAGCTCTTCGCGGGCCAGCACCACTTCCTTGAGTGCCGCGGGCGTGCCGCGTGATTCCAGGTCTCGAATGCTGGACTGCAACGACTTCATGCGGAGCGCGACCTGTTGCATGCGCTTCATGACAGGTTGCAACCGCTGGGTGCGCACGCTCAGTTCTTCGCAGAGGATACCCAGCTTGCGACGGCGGCGAGCCAGTCGCTGTTTCGCGGCGGCAATTTCCTCGGTGGTGGCGACGGTGCTGGTGGTGATGGCGAAGTCGACCTTGTTCTCTTCCAGCAGCCGCAGAATCGTGGGGACGTTGTGCGGAATGCGGGCCAGAATCTGCTCTTTCTGCAGGTTTTCGGTCTCGCTGGTGCGCAGGGTTCGTTCAAACGGCAACTCGCCGCGATGCACCTTCTGCACAATGTCGATGGCGATGCGCAGGGCGAAATCTGATTCCACCATCTTGCGGCGGAACCATTTGCGAGTGACTTCGATCTCTTTGGCGAGATGAATTTCCCGTTCGCGAGATAACAGCGGAATGTGCCCCATCTGGCTGAGGTACATGCGGATGGGATCACGCGAGGAAGAGGAAGATTCGGGTTCCACCATCGTGACGGGAATGGCGGCTTCTTCCGGAGACGGTTCGTCCTGTGGTTCCTCGATGGCTCGGGCACCCAGGTCTTCCAGGGCAAGAATCAGGTCTTCGACCATCGCCGGGTCACCCCCTTCATCGGGCAGATAATCATTGATCTGCCGGAAGGTGATGAAGCCCCTGTCGCGAGCCGAATTCACGAGTGGCTCTAACTCTTCGAAGAAACGAAACATGCCAAACCTCCCTGTTTGGTCGCACGCAGGCGAGATGAACGGTGAGTGAACACAAATCTGCTCGGCTCGGCCGAACGGATTCATGCCGTGGTAAGCTGCAGTGATCCAGGCGGGAACCGATTCACGCTGAGCGGTGACACCCGACGATGGGGCGAAACACCAGCAGTGACCTCATGCCCAACACAGGGGTTGGACCGCCTCGGACGGAGGGTAGAGATCGCATCGATAGCATCCTTTCTCTCGCTGCGAATCGAAATCACTGGCACATCCAGGCCAATGAGGATGCGAATGCTAACACGAACCGGCGCGCGGCGCTCCACGAACTTTTGCCGTCTGGAAATAATTTCGGAGATTTTTTGTCACTCAACCCTGACCCGTCCGAGACGGTTCGTCGTCAAGCGCTGCCACGGAAGACTCTCTGCACCGTCGCGATAGGCATGGGCTATGCCGGCGTACTCATCTGCAGGCACCAGGAGATCGCGCCGCGATGAGGGCATGGTCGCGGTGATTTGTTACACTGGGACTACGGAATCGGTAAGGAGGCCACGGATGCAGGGAATGCGACCGATGAACACGTTATCAGACACATCAGGAACGCGATTGATGACCATCATCTGGATGCTGACAGCTTTGGTGGGTTGTGCCGTGGAACCCCAACCGACGGGAGACAACATTCACGACCAGCAGGCCCGGGCGATCTACGCGGGCCGATCGGACTTCGGACATTGGGGCATGGACCCTAAGAACTATAAAGACTGGGCTTCGCATTCCAACCGCCTGATACCGGTCTACACGTTTGGAACACTCGGTGCGGGCGAGGGTGTCGACCTGACATCGTACATCAACGAACATAGCCCGTACCGCAGCGCAACCGAACTGAAGCGGATGTATAGCCGCGTTCCGACCCATACGCTGAATCCCCAGGCCGTCTATTGTGATCAGACCAACCTGTTCGATCTGCAACAGGCCGCGGCGGCTGCAGGCAAAAAGCACATTTTTCTCGTGGTCTTTGATGGCATGGACTGGCAGACCACCTATGCCGCGGCGCTCGCGAGGAATGGCAAGGTGGCTTACACCGAAGGTCGAGGCAAGGGGTTACATTTTCAGGACTACACCGCGAACGGCACCACGCAGTTCGGCTGGATGGTGACGGCCCCGCACAATGCAGGCACGAATGTCGATGTCGATACGCAGACCGTGAAGAACCCCGGCGGTGAAATGCCGGGCGGGTTTGATCCAGAGTCTGCGGGCGAGACCCCCTGGGCGATCGCTCCCGATTTCGGTTATCCCATTTCCAAGCCAAAAAACAAGGAACGGATGCACGCCTATACCGATTCGTCCTGCTCCGCGAGCAACATGACCACGGGCATCAAGTCGTACAACAATGCTGTGAATGTCGATCACACCGGCATGCCGCTGGTAACCATCGCTCATCTGTTGCAGGAGCAGGGCTGGGGTGTCGGCGTGGTGTCGAGCGTCCCCATCAGTCATGCGACCCCTGCCGCGGCGTATTCCCATAATGTGCATCGTGATGACTATCAGGATCTGACGCGCGACCTGCTGGGTTTGCCGTCGATCAGTCACCCTGAGCTGCCGTTACCGGGCATGGACGTCGTGATCGGCGGTGGCTTCGGTGAAGTCCGCGATAAGGACAAAGGGGGCGGCAAGAACTTCGTGACCGGGAATGTCTATCTGACAGACGCCGATCTGCAGGCTGTCGACGTGAAGCACGGCGGCAGGTACGTCACTTCGGTGCGAACGCCCGGTGTCAATGGTCATACGGCCATCCTGAAAGCGGCCGACGCAGCGGCCGTACAGAAGCAGCGGTTCCTGGGATTCTATGGCGTAGGCGCATACAAGGGGCATCTCCCATATCAAACCGCGAACGGGGATTACCAACCAGCACTGGGACGCTCCAACAAAAGCGAGAAGTACTCCGCAGCGGATCTGGAAGAGAACCCCACACTTGCCGAAATGACCGAGGCCGCGTTGCGCGTGCTCGATCCGCACGAGAAATTCTGGCTGCTGATGGAGCCGGGCGATGTCGACTGGGCCAACCACGATAACAACATCGACAACTCGATTGGTGCCGTGCTCAGTGGGGACGACGCCGTGAAGGTGATTACCGACTGGGTCGAGGTGCATAGCAACTGGAATGACTCGCTGTTGATTGTCACCGCCGATCATGGCCACTATCTGCACCTGACGCAGCCGGAATTGTTGCTGACCCCGGTCTCTGCCGAGAAGTCTGAAAAGTAGGTCGCGAGGCTGTTTGATTGTGCCGGGGCAGGGGCCCCGGACTTTGGTGGTAAATAGAAGTTTGATTGACAAAGGTCGGGGCCCCCGCCCCGACCGATCCAATTTGAAACAGACGCACTACCGAAAAGTCACTTCAACCCGTTGCGAAAGCGTGAACATGGCACGGAAGTCCAAACGCTGGTCGCATCGGCAGCGGTCTGTGCGGCGGCCAACCGCTCCGCATGCCGACCCCGGCACGATTCACATCGATCCCGGTGCTTCGCCCCCCCGGATGACCGTGCTGGCGTATGGACCGACAGAGTTCGTGGAACGGCCGATCACACAGGTCGCAGAGCTCCAGCAATGGCTCGGCCATTTACCGGTCACGTGGATTAATGTCGATGGCTTGGGCAGCGCGGAACTCATCACGGAATTGGGCAAGCTGTTTCAATTGCATCCGCTGGCGCTGGAAGATGTCGTCAACACGCATCAGCGCGCCAAGTGCGAAGACTATGGCGATACCCTGTTTTGCGTAGCCCGCATGGTGCAGGGCCCGCCGTTGATCAGCGAGCAGATCAGTTTTTTCATCGGCAAGAATTTTGTACTGACATTTCAGGAAGATCGCGAAGGGGATTCTCTTGAACCCGTTCGGCAGCGGTTACGGCACAGTCGCGGACGCATTCGCCACGTCGGCACCGACTACCTGCTGTACGAACTGATCGACGCCTGCATTGAAGGCTACTTCCCGGTGCTCCAGTGCTACGGCGATCGCCTGGATGATCTCGACCGCGAGAGTTCTTATCGCGAGACGGGCGAGAAAATTGTCGAGATCCATCAACTGCGTAGCGACCTGTTGTATCTGCGGCGGGTGATCTGGCCACATCGCGATGCCCTGCAATCGCTGTTAAGAGGCGGGCACGTGCAGATTCACAACGACACGCTCCCTTATCTGCGTGACTGCTACGATCACGTGGCCCAACTCATCGACATTCTCGAAATCTACCGCGAGAGCTGTTCTGACTTGCGGGACTTTTTCTACTCCAAGCTGAGCAATCGCACGAACGAAATCATGCGCGTGCTGACCATTATCTCCACGGTCTTCCTGCCAATGACGTTCGTCGCGGGTGTCTACGGCATGAATTTCGTCCATATGCCGGAATTGACCTGGGTCTGGGGTTACCCCGGTTCCCTCGCCATCATGGCAGCGATTGCGATCGCGTTTTTGACGTTCTTCTGGCGGCGGGGTTGGATGCAAAGTTCCGAAATCGTAGCGGACATCCCCGCGAGTGACGACGCCCGCGATGAGCCGTGACTGCTGACCACCTGTCGTTGATCAAACCGTGACGCCGATCAGTTGTTCCAGTAGAGCCACGGCGTCCTCTGTCGAGCCGTGTGGCCCGGTGAGCACGACACTGCCCTGTTGGAGCGCTGCTGACCAGGTGGTTTCCCCGCGTGCGATGCGGGAAAACGTGGTGACGTCGGTCTGACAAATGTTGCCGCAGTCAGGATGCTGGCCTTGTTCGATGCCGACCAGTTGCCCCAGATGCGTGAGGAGTTGCCACTGACCACCGCCACTCCCACGGACATCGAGCAGCAGCGTGCGAGTGATCGCCGCGTCGGTCAGGTCATCAGTCCAGACATCAAGAGCATTGGCGACATCGAACTCCCACGGCAACGGCTTCTTGGTGGGGGTGGGAAAATTCGCTTCAATGGCCTGACGAGACAGTTGCAGCAGCAGCGACCGGTCGACATCCGGGCAGGGCAGGTCGGGCAGGGCCTTGTCGATGTTGTGATAGTCGAACTCGGGGTCGTTCCGCCAGTACGAGTTATACACGCGAATGTGTTCGTGAAAGAGCGCCTCGGCTTCATTGTCATTCGCGGGGATATGGTCGGCACCACAAAGTTGTGTTCCGTACATGCCGATCGATTCTTCCAGGACATCGCGGATCAGGCGGGCCGTCACCGGTTGGCGTGGAGTGAGATGATAAGTTTGTCCATGCAACGCGGGTTGCGTGAGAATGCGGACCATGGCCGCTGCGACCCAGTCGACCGGTACCAGATGCTTGGTTTCGTCTCCGTTGAGATTCAAGCGGACACCGCTTGTACAAACCAGACCCTGTGCGTCGCGCTCATGGGTTGATGCGAGTGTATGGGCCAGTTGCAGGGCCGCATAAAACCCGTGGTAGGTGGTGGTGAACCCCGTTTGCGTGTCACCGATAATAATGCCCGGGCGATAGACGGTGGGAGTGTTGATGAAGTCAGCCGCGCGCACCATTTTCTCAGCGGCCAATTTGCTGATCTCGTAATCATTCCCCAACTGCTGCCCGACATCCACTTCCGATTCGAGCACCTTTCCACTGCGGAGCCCTGCGATATAGGCTGTCGAGACGTGGTGGAATTCGCGAATGGCCGCCTGTCGGGCAAACTCCAGCACGTTTTGCGTGCCGATCATGTTCGACCGGTAGGGTTCGCTTTCCTGGCTGGTGGCGATAAAGGTCAGGCTGGCCGCATTGTGAATGATGGCTGAGCAATACTCCGCCGCCCAGCGCAAATCGCAGGCGTTGAGTCCCAGATCGGGCTGGGTGATGTCACCGTCCAGAACGACTGGGCGCGGCAGAGGCCGGCCAAGTTCGCGATCCCAATGCTGCAGCAGGTTTTCGATCCGTTGCCGGGCCGTCATGCGGCGGTTGGAGCGAACCAGTACCGCCACCGGATGACCTGCCAGCAACAGGTCGCGCAGGAGATAGTTTCCGAGAAGTCCTGTCGCACCCGTGAGAAAGAAATACCGACTCTTGCCGTGCTGTTGTTCCACTCGACAGCGCCTCGACCGCAGGGGAAAAGAATCAAACCCGTATCTTACACGCAACCAAGTCCCGGGTTCAAACCACTCGCCGAAGTGTTTGCCTTAGAATGGCTTACATTCGATCAGTGGTGCTGATCGACCCCGGTATGGCTCCAGTTTATGAATTCTCAAACGAAAACGGGAGCAACTCCGCTACGGGTTTGAGGAAAAATGTCCCACTTGCTACCAGAGTTTGCATAATCAGGGTGAATGGCCGATGGCTAACGATCAGGCGAAATTTCCCGGCGAACGATCGGCATACCCGCAACAGAACAGGATGTGGTACACTTTTCCCGCTCGACGGGGTCGGTTGGGCATCATGTGTCGCACGGTCTCGGCTGGGAGGCTGTTGTGTCGTCAGGTCACAGTCGAAGAACGAGGACTACTCCATGGATCTCCAGCGTTTCGCGTTCGCTCTGGTTACCTGTCTACTGGCTCTGACGGTCTCTGCCGCGGAGGCCGTTTCCGAGGTGCGGCAAGTGGCTCAAGCCGAGCCGGCAGTACCAGCCAAGAAAGACAAGGTGACTGCCGAAGCCCATCTTTCGGTGGACAAATTGCCCCCCGGATCGGAATGCAAAATTCTGATCCGGCTTTCCGTGGAAAAAGGCTGGCACATCAATTCCAATCCTGCGGCTCCGCAAGGCTTCATTGCCACCGAGGTCAGCTTTAAAGGGAAACAAGGCACTCAACTTCAAAGCGTCAAGTATCCCAAAGGCAAGCCGATCAAGATGCAGGACTTGAATCAGGATATCTCCGTCTACGATGGCAAGGTGGATATCTTTGGTGTTCTGAAAGTCCCCGTTGAGGCGGCTGGACTCACGGAAGACATGGAAATTGTCGTGAAATACCAGGCCTGCGATGATCAGAAATGTTTGTTGCCGACAACGGTCAAGCTGTCAGGAAAACTGCAAATCGCCAAAGCCGATGAACCAGTGCGTTCCGTGAACGAGAAACTGTTTAAGCCTCAAGAAAAGTAGATCATCATCTGCCGATGTGATGCCACGGATTGTGTTGAACTCGGCTCGTCAGCAGATTCCGTGGTCGCTGCGGCAGATGGGGTCGGTTGTTAGAAAACCGCGATCCGTCATCAGACATGTTGCGTGGCGCTGGTTGCTTGCTGGAAGAAGGTCAATATGAGTTCCGTGGACCCTGTCGAGCCGTCTGTGCCGGTTCCGAGCGATGCCTATGTGGAAGGCCCGCGGATCAAGACGAAGATTGTGGCAACCTTAGGGCCAGCGAGTGACTCGCCGGAAGTGCTCGAGCGCCTGATGCAGGCCGGCGCAGACATTTTCCGCTTGAATTTTGCCCACGGCGAATACGATTGGTACCGTCAGACGATGGCCAATATTCGTCAGGTCGCGAAAAAACTGAAACGCGTCGTGGGCATTCTCGCCGACCTTTCTGGCCCGAAAATCCGTCTCGGGGAACTTCCCGCGGAAGGCCTGCGCTGCCGGTTCGGAGCGCAGTTCGAGTTCGTCCGGAAGGCCGATCCGAATCGACTCGATCAACTCACCTGCACGTATCAACCATTGATCGATGACCTCGCCGAGGGCGATCGAATTCTCCTGGCGGATGGCATCGTCTCCATGCGCGTGATTGCGGTCGATCGCACGGCGGGTTATGCCCGTTGCGAAGTGGTTCAACCAGGTGTGATTCGCAGTCGTCAAGGAGTGAATCTGCCTGGTGTCGCCTTGAGCACCCCTGCGATTACCGAGAAAGACGCGGAAGACCTGCAATTTGCGCTCGAAAATGAGATCGATTTTATCAGTCTCAGCTTTGTCCGGCAGGCTGCGGACATCGTCGATCTGAGGCAGCGGATTGAGGCGCACGGCACAAAAACGCCACCGTGGATCGTAGCGAAAATTGAAAAAACCGAGGCCATTGACGACCTGGAAGCCATTCTGCAGGTGACGGACGCCGTCATGGTGGCCCGTGGTGACCTGGGTGTGGAGGCCGACATCGCCCATGTCCCTTCGCTGCAGAAGCGCATCATTCAGTTATGCGGTACCTACCGCATTCCCGTTATCACCGCCACGCAGATGCTCGACAGCATGCAGCGCAGTGAACTGCCGACCCGCGCGGAAGTCAGTGATGTGGCGAACGCGATTCTGGATGGCACCGATGCCGTCATGCTGTCGGGAGAAACCGCGATCGGCGATTATCCCGTGGAAGCCGTGTCGATGATGAGCCGGATTGCCCAGGACATTGAACGAATGCTCGTCCCGCATCCCATGGCCGACCGGCTGTCTTCGACGCGCAGCCGAGCGACGGCGATTACCGAGGCGGTGGTCCATGGTGCCGGGACGGCAGCAGAGCATTTGAAAGCCGACCTGATTGCCGTGGCGACGCGCGGCGGAAAGACGGCGATGGCCTTATCGAAGCAGCGTTACCCCATGCCCATCCTGGCGCTGACCGACCGCCAGCATATCGCGCGGCGCATGACGCTGATGTGGGGGGTTGTGCCCGTGAAAACACCGGCGGTCGAACTCAACCCACATGACCTGCTGCACTATGTGCTGGATTTGTCTCGAGAGCTGAAGCTATTACAGTCGGGCAGTAAACTTGTGCTGGTAGGCAGCAGCGACTGGTCGACCGAATGGCACGACATGTTACTGGCTCACGTGGCAACGTGATGTCGCGGTTCGCCACGGGTTGCTGACCGTCTGACTCTCCAACCAGCAGACAGAAATGGCCCTGCATGTACGCGGAACACACTCCCCGACCGTCATTGTCCTCTCGAGCGCCATATCAGATTGCGGTTCTGGCAGGGGACGGGATTGGTCCAGAGGTCACGGCCGTCACGCTGCATGTCTTACGGCAGCTCACGGAATCTACGCCGGGCTTGTCACTCAAGTTTACCAGCTATCCCGCGGGCGCGGCCCACTATCGCGATACGGGAGTCGCGTTACCGCCGGAGACGTTGACGGCTTGCCTGGCCGCCGATGCGGTGCTGCTGTGCGCGGTGGGATTGCCCGATGTGCGTAAACCCGATGGGACCGAAGTGCAACCCGACATCATGATGGTGCTGCGGAGGGAGCTGGGGCTGTATGCGGCCGTGCGACCGTGCAAGTTGTATCCCGGTGTGCGGTCGCCCCTGGCTCGAACGGAACCCGGCATCGATTTCGTGATCCTCCGGGAAAATCTGGAAGGCCTGTTTGCCTCCTATGGCGGGGGGTGTCTGGTCGGCAACGAAGTCGCGACCGATACCATTGTCATGACCAGGACGGGTGTCGAACGCATTGTCGATTTCGCGTTCCGGTTATCGCAACGCCGGTCGGGCCGACCGCTCGACGGACGGCGCGTGGTGACCTGTGTCGACAAGGCCAATATCTTCCGCAGCTATGCATTCTTCCGGAAGGTCTTTCAGGAAGTTGCCGCTCGGTATCCCGAGATCTCCGCCGAGGCCGCTTATGTCGACGCGATGAGCCTGTATCTGGTGCAAAATCCGATGGCGTTTGATGTGCTGGTCATGGAGAACCAGTTTGGAGATATCTTATCTGACCTGGGGGCCGGTATCGTCGGTGGGTTAGGTATGGCACCTTCCGCAGAGATTGGTGACCAGCATGCGTTGTTTCAGCCCTCGCACGGCACCGCCCCCACCATTGCCGGCCAGGATCTGGCCAACCCGCTGGCGACGATTCTATCGGCAGCCCTGATGCTCGACTGGCTCGGCGAACGGCACGGCGACCCGGTGGCGACACAAGCCGCGTCACGGTTAGAACGAGCCGTGGTGGCGGCATTGGCGGACGGCAGCGCTCAAACCCGCGATTTAGGGGGGAGCGCCAGCACCTCACAGTCGGCAGCGGCGGTGGTCACGGCCATGGTCAACACCCAGATTTGAGCCTGTGGCTGGGGAATCTTGGCGACTCGGAGAGATATTTTCATTTTTCTCTTGAAAATGAGACCGGGTCGACGATACTGCACGCAGTCAATTTCTGTGATGGCACTCCGTCATCGGTGAACAATTCCGTCCATGACCCCTCATAACCCCACCCGACGCGTTGCGCTGCCTTGGCTTGCGCTCACCGTGTGCGCTGTGGCGTGGACTTGGGGGAATGAGGCGATCGCAGGTTGCGGCAGCTACTTGCTGCCACCTGTGACGATGGCCCAGCACGAGCAGTTGCCGCCCGAGTTGCGTGGCGGCAGGCTGTATGGCCGGCATAACGAGGCCCCATGTCGGGGTCCGCGGTGCCAATCGCAGTCGCCGCAAGATCAACCCGTGCCGGTGGTACCGTTTGTTGTGTCGCCTCTGAGTGATGCGGCCACCTGTCCCGTGCCGGTTGTCTTCCAACGTGCCGCTCCCCCCGTCATCGCTCAGCTTTGGTCGGGGAATGAAGCCGTCGATTCCATCAACGGTTCGCGCCTCGAGCGCCCGCCCCGCGCGTAGTTGCCAGCAGTTGGTGGAGGTGACGATGCGCATGCATGTCATCCTGCGCCACGGCACATCGCTGCACTGGACGGTCTTGTGACTCAGAGATTGAGTTCCACGGCCCTCCCTCTCTCGTCGTCGCACGGTCATATGGCCCATCCCGGGTGACCAGCACGTCTGGCTGCCTGGGTACCGCACGGCTCTCCTGGTTTCATTCTCAGCCAGATTTCTGGCTTGGGCATTATCGCATTATTCATTGTCTTTCGGTTTTTGAGGAAAGGTCTGTCACCATGTCTCGCAACACGTTTCGTCCATCCCGGCGTGGCTTCACGCTGATCGAACTCCTGGTGGTGATCGCAATCATCGCCATTCTGATTGCGCTCCTACTCCCCGCGGTCCAACAGGCACGGGAAGCAGCCCGCCGCACCCAATGCCGCAACAACCTCAAGCAGTTGGGGCTGGCAATTCACAACTACCACGACACGTTCGACAGCCTGCCGATTGCCGATGTCAACGGCACGTCGACACCTGTTTCTGCACATGCCCGGTTGTTGCCAGGAATGGATCAGACTCCACTGTTCAACCGTGTCGACTTCAATGTCGCTTACAACCATGCCAATAACGACTTTGCCCGCCTGACTGAAGTTCCTGCGTTTCGGTGTCCCTCCGCGAACGACATGCTCCCCTCGACGCTGGGTGGTCGCAACAATTACTACTGGAACGCGGGCAACGGCGTGGTGATGTATGATTCCGGATTGACGGGTCAACCGGCGGCGAACGGTGTCATCTACCATCAGCGCAAGATCAAGTTCCGCGACGTGACCGACGGCTTGAGCAACACGTCGGCCATGTCGGAAAAGTTGACGGGTGATGGCTCGAACGGCGTTTCGTCGCCGAAGACCGATACCCTTCAACCGGGAACGTACCCCAACAACGCCGATGAAGCGATGCAGCAGTGCAACGCCATGGACCCCACCGACTTGACCAAGCAGGGTTATTCCAACGTGGGGGCACCCTGGTTGCAGCAGTATCATTCCACGAACCAGTACAACCATGTGTTGCCGCCGAATGGCCGTTCGTGCATGTTCCCGCCGGGGCGTATTGCCACGACGGCGAACAGCCTGCATACCGGTGGCGTGCATGTGCTGCTGTGCGATGGCTCGGTGAAGTTCGTTTCCGAGAACATCAACGTTGGGATCTGGCGGGCCGTGGGCAGCGTGAATGGTACCGAGACCATTGGCGAGTTCTAACCCGACCGTCTGCTGAGTGATGTCCGGCGGTCGCGTGGCCGCCGGACCCTTCTTGACGATTTCGCCCGGTATTCCCGGTAGGCGCTCGTCGTGTTCAATGCCTCTTCTGAAGTGGTCAGGATCCTAGACATGTTTCGTGCGTGTTCGCAGCTTGTTTGTCTCGGAATCCTCTCGCTGAGTCTCTGCGGCTGCGGCCAGACATCGCGTGATCTGGCGCTCAACCCCGATCTTGCCCGAGATTCTTTGAAAACGGCCTTGCAGGCCTGGGTCGATGGCAAGAAACCCCAGGATCTGCAACCTGGCATCACGATGGGTGACAGTGCCTGGGCCTCCGGCGTGAAGCTGGTCTCCTTCGAGTTGTTAGCCGCACAAGAGTCCTCGGATGGAACGAATCTGTACGTTCCCGTGCTCTGTGAACTGAAGGGACCGAGTGGCAAGGTCACCAAAACGGAAACGACCTACATCATTGGGACTTCCCCCGTCATTACCATTTTCCCCCAACAGATCTGACGTGAGAACAATCGGCAACGGCCGTTGTGTTCGCAGCGTCTGCATCGAGGTTTTGTCATGTGGATGCGTACCTGGAAATGCTCGCTGGTCTGCCTGTTTGCAGGGCTGATTGGCTCTCAGACAGCGCTCTCGCAAGAGGCCGACGTGCCTCAGACCGCCGTCACTCGCCAGCAGATGAAACTGCAACTTGAAGCCCTCAAAAGTCGGAGTGCGCGGCTGCCGCTCCCCGCGATCACCGCCGAGGACCGGGCTTCGGGGCGTATGCTGGTCAATAACGCACGCATGCGGGCGCTTTATCTGCCACCCAGTTGGCAGGGCTTTGTCGTGCCCGGCTGGGGTGGCAGTTCCGCGCGGCAAAAACCCGCCAGCACGGCATCCGTCTTGAAGACGATGCAGGCACGTCCCGACTATGGCTTCAAGACCCGGCTGTTCTGGATCGTGTCACGTGGAAACGATTGCCAGTATTGCCTGGGTCACCAGGAACTAAAACTGCGCAGCGTAGGCATGAGCGACGATCAGATCGCCGCGCTCGACAGTCGCTGGGACTTGTTTCCCACGTCGGAACAGGCCGCGATGGAGTTGGCATACCAGTTGACGATGGCCCCCCACAAAGTCTCAGCGGGGGACGTGGCGAAACTGAAAGAGTTCTACTCGGATCGCGAAATCATCGACGTCGTTTACACCGTGGCTCGTTACAACGCCGTCAATCGTTGGACCGACTCCACGGGCATCCCGCAGGATCAGTCGTTCGGCAGCGACGAGCATGCGGAATTGACGACGCCAACTTCGGAGGAATACGCGAAAGTCCGCTCGAAAGTCGCCCCGGTCGACGTTCCATCCCGTGCGGAGTGGGAACCCATCGACGAAGCGCTGGCCCGCATGACCGAGGCCCGTCAGCGTACCCCCGCGGTGGCGTTGCCGTCGTTGGAACACGCGAAAAGCGTGCTGCTTGCGGACTCGCCCGGAGCGATACCGCCCGTATGGCTCCAAGCACTGGCGGAACAAACGGTCGCATTGGATGCCTGGCGGCAACGTCAAGCCATGGTGCGCGATGGTCAGACCGACGCGTTGCTGCGAGCCCAGATCGCCTGGGTCTCGGCTCGTGAGAACCGTGCCTGGTACAGTGCTGGCCATGCTCGTGGACGGGTCTTGGCGCTGGGTAGTGAACCCGCGACGTTGGCGTCGTTTGCCGCGCTGGAGCAATCTGCCAGCCAGCCGGGTCATGCCGAGGCACTGCGCTTTGCGCGCAAGCTGACATCGTCACCGCATCTGATGGTCGATGCCGATATTGCCCGGTTGCGTGAGCATTTCAACGATCATGAAGTCGCAGAGATCATCCAGTTGGCCTGCGATGCCAACGCGTTCGATCGCTTCACGGAGGCGCTGCAATTGCCGCTGGAGTTTTAAGCCACATTGGCGGATTTCCAGAGAGGGCGGAGACAATGAACTCCGCCCTCTGCCACCGCAGGTCGCGTGGCAAGTCGCTGCGGCCAGCCCGTTTATTCGCGTCGTGACCCGGTACTATTCAGCCTAGGATCCCCAGATGCGCACCGCCTTGCTAACACTGGCTTTGATGCTGGTCACCCAGCTTCCGGCTACGGGGTTTGAGCCCGTGGATGCACCCCGGCCGTTGCCTCTCACCCGGCCAGAAATGAAGCAGTTGATCGAGGACGTCAAAGTGCGGACTCCCCGCATTCCGTTGCCGGAATTGTCGGCGGAAGACCGCGAGAAACTGGGGGAGCGTGCTCAGAGTTATGAGTCACTCTTGCGGCAAGTCTATACGCCCTGGGCAAATACTCGACCCACCGGACGCGCCCCCGGAAGCGCCGCGAACGCTCCCAACAGCGGGAGTGGAGGAAGCAACAGCAACGCCGGCAACAATAGCAATGGGCGCAGCGGATTCGGTGGCCGCGGGCGCGAGCCCGATCCTGCGATGACACTCGATTATGCCTTCAAGACACAACTGTTCTGGATTGCGTCGCGTGTGAATAATTGCCAGTACTGCCTGGGACATCAGGAATCGAAATTGCTCGCGGCGGGGTTGTCGGAAGATCAGATTGCCGCTTTGGATGGTGACTGGCAGGATCACACACCTGCCGAGCGGGCTGCGTTCGCGTTTGCCCGAAAGTTGTCGTTTCAGCCGCACCTGTTGAACGATGCCGATATCGCCAGTCTGCGGGAACACTACACGGCATTGCAAATCCTGGAGATGAGTCTGTCGGTGGCAGAGAACAACATCCTCAATCGCTGGAAAGAAGGGGTTGCTGTACCGCAACGGAAGGATGAAGGCGGCTATTCCTGGGGGGTGGAAGATGCCTCGAAACCGCGTGGCACGTATCTTACCCCCACCAGCCCACAGTATCAGACACTCATGTCGAAAGTCATTCCCCTGTCGACTGACCAGCAGACTGGGGAACCGACGCGGCTGGTAATTGCGGTTCGGCCTTCGCTTGAAGCTCCGGACGAGGTGCGGCAAGCCCTGGCTGCGGCACACACGCGCACGGCTCGGCTCCCCGTACTCGGCGAAGATGAGACGCGTAAAGTGCTCGGAGACTCGGCTCCCGCAGGAACTGTGCCGCAGTGGATGCGGTTGCTGGCCAACTTCCCGCGCGATGGGGTGCAGCGCATCGCATTTGTGCGTCAAGCCGATGAGGCAGGCGATTTGACTCCCTTGCTCAAAGCCCAGTTGAGCTGGATCATCGCTCGACAGGACCGGGCCTGGTATGCCACCGGGGAAGCGCAAGCCCGTTTGCGCGCCTTGGGGCAGTCAGACGCGCAAATCTTTGGGTTGGATGGTCGCTGGGACGGCTTCAGCTCGCACGATCGCACCTTGTTTGTGGTGGCGCAGAAACTGGCAACGTCTCCCGTAACACTGACAGATCGCGATGTCGCGGAGGCCGTGGCAGCCGCCGGGCCGCGCGATGTCGTGCAGACCATTCACTACACCACGGTGCGGGCCTTCTTCAACCGTGTGACGGAACCAGCAGGACTCCCGGTCGAGACCGAGCAGTAACGCCCGCAGGAGGGAATTCGTCACGGTCCAGTATTCGTCTCGATTGATTCTGTCTAAAGATCGCTCTGCCTCATGCGTCGACAAGTCACATGAGGCAGAGCGAGTCGCATTACAGGTTGGACTTGAGCATGACCGCAGGGCCCAGTGTGGCAGAGTGCCCGATCGAGAATGGTTCGCTTCCTGAATTCGGCATGGCGCTCAAGCATATTCCGATCGAGGAACTGGAACAGGTCTTCGCGGGGCGGGTGCTTCCTGAATGGCTGCGTATGTATCTCACGCTTGCCAAGGGCTTGCCGATGGGCCCGCAGGCTGGCTGGTTCGGCCCGGCGAAGTCGCGGTACGACTGGTCATGGCTGGTCGACTATTGCCAGGGGGGTGAGAGTCGCGGTGTGTCGTTTCAGGATTTTCCTGGTGAGGAAGCCTGGTTTCACCGCCTGGATCGTAATGCCGATGGCCAGATCACCGCGGAAGATTTTGACTGGAGCGACGGTTCGCCCTGGGTGCAGTATGCAACCATGATCCAGCGCTTGTTCCGGCGCATGGATCACGATGGTGACGGACGGTTGACCCGCGATCAATGGTTGGACTTTTTCGATGTCGCGTCGATGAATGGGCCAGCAGCCACGGCGAGCGAATTGCGTGATCATTGGCTGGCGGGCATTTCGGGGGGCTATCTGGCGGGAGATGCGCCCAGCCGCGAGCAGCTACTGCAAAGTTTCTTTGCCGGCGAGTTGGGTTCGCGCTGTGAAGGGCCGCGGTTGGACGAGGAGGCTCCTGACTTTGTCTTATCGACCATCGATGGCCAGGCACAGGTCCGTCTGGCAGATACGTGTGGGCATCAACCGGTCGTGCTGGTGTTTGGGAATCTGACGTGCGGACCTTTCCGCTCGATCTACCCCGAGGTCGACCGCATTGCGCAGCGGTATCGTGGTCAGGCCAATTTTCTGGGCATTTATGTCCGCGAGGCGCACCCCACGGATGGTTGGTGCATGAGTTCCAATGCGTGTGCGGGAATCAGCATTCCTCAACCGCGAGATCTGGGTGCTCGCCGGGCGGCAGCGCAGCGCTGCCGTGACCTGCTGCAACCGACCATTCCGTGGGTTGTCGATGATCTGCAGGATACGGCGGGCCATGCGTATAGCGCACTTCCCGCGCGGCTGTATGTGATCGACTCCCGCGGCCGGGTTACCTACAAAGCCGGTCGCGGCCCCTTCGGGTTCAAGCCCCGGGAGATGGAGCAGTCGCTGGTAATGACGCTGCTGGACGAGCGGCGTTCACGCCGCCGGTAAGCCCGGTCACCCACGACATTACATGCCCAGTTCCTTGCGCAAAGCGGCCAGTTCGTCATCAACCTGGCCCAGTCGGTCAGCGGGAACCGGCTGGGAACCAGGGGAAGTGTCTGTTTCGCCGAGGTTGGAAGTACCCGTGGTCAGCAGCGCTGTCTGCTTGCGGAGGGCTTCGGCATGCCGGGCTTCCAGGGCACGCTGCATGGTCGACAGATGTTCGCGTGTGGCGACCGCGGCTTGATGCTGTTGCTGCAACCCGCCGATCAAGTCTTCGAGTTCGCGTTTGCGCAACAGGCATTGCCGGGCTTCGGTTTCATGGTGATTCAGCAGTTGCTGCCGGGCCTTATCGGACCATCCCAGAATCTGTTCCTGATGGCCGGCAATTTCGTTGAACAAGCGTGTTTCATGATTGGTGGCGGTGGCCACGCTCCGCCGGGCACCGGCCAAGCCTTCCTCCATCTCCTTGATGATCTGGGCCACGGCCTCCCGAGGATTCTCGGCCTGCTTGAGCAGTTCTGTCAGGTTGCAGGTCACGATATCGGTCAATCGACTGAAATAAGTCATGCTTGCATTTCCGCGGGGCCATCTGCCGTCGCGGTCCTTTTCTTGAGACGCCATCCAAGTGCAACGGAACGCTCTGGCCTTCGGATCATTCCCGAATCGCCACGGAGGTAAAGTCTGCTGCCCCGGGTTGACAACCGGTCTGCTCCGGGGCAAATCGCGTGTGGTGTTTAGTCTTCTTGATCCTCAAGATGGTCCATGGTCGGGTCGCGGAAACCCTTGCGCAGCAGATGCTCACGCAGCTTCTCGCGAGCCAGTCGCAAGCGGCTTTTCGTGGTCGGCAAATTGGCCTCCATGGCATCCGCGATTTCCGGCAGGCTCAGGCCATCGAAATGGTACATCTGAAACGTCATCCGCTGTTCCGCCGGTAACTCTGGCAGAACTTCGGCCACGGCCCGGGCGACTTCCGCATGAAAGGCCTGCGTGACGGGAGCCGTGGAAAGCCCCGCCACCCACTCTAAACCATCGTCTCCTTCGGTGTTCCGTGATTTCACCGCCCGCACCAGGGCATCGTGCGACCGTTTGCGGGTGTTATCGATCATCAAGTTTCTGGCGATCCGGAACATCCACCCGCGAAACGCCCCGCGGGGCAGATAGTCCCACGCGGTATTATAGACCCGCAGCAAGGTTTCCTGCGATAAATCTTCCGCCAGTTGACCATCGCGCAGGTGCCGGGTGAAAAAGCCAATCAATGCCGACTGATGCCGATCGACCAACCCGGCAAACGCTTGCGGGTCGCCCCCCTGGAGAGCGAGCATCAGGACATCGTCTTCGTTGACCACAGCCTCAACCACGGTGGCAGATCATTCATAGTTCAAGAAACAGTGTTGGCGAGTGTCAGCTCGTCAGTCTCTCGACTCGGGGGAGCAAGATCAATGGCAACCCGGCACTTTGATGTTCGGTTTGCAGGCTTGCCAACCTGGTGGCCGTTTGCGACGCTCTGAGATGTGGGACAACAGGTTCTGTTCAGAAATGTTCGACTTGGGGGCCAGGTACGATGCCGCGTTCTCTTTATTTTCTACTGGCTGTCTGTTGTGTTTGCGTCACTCCGGCCTGGAGTCAACCTCCCAACGCGGCCGCGCGCAAGAAAATCGCTACTGCTCTGCTCGAAAATGTCACCATTCACCGCGACATTGCCTATGTGAAAGAGGGCCACGAGCGGCAAAAGCTGGATTTGTACCTCCCGAAAACAAGTGGCGAGAAACGCCCTGTCGTGGTGTGGGTGCATGGCGGTGCCTGGACCAAAGGCAGCAAAGACCAGACGCCCGCACTGCCCGTGCTCGCCGCCGGCGTGGTCGTCGCTTCCATCAATTATCGTTACAGCCAGCACGCCCCGTTTCCGGCTCAGATTCAAGACTGTCAGGCCGCGATCCGCTGGCTCAAAGGACACGCCAAGACTTACCGCATAGATCCCGATCGCATCGCCGTCTGGGGATCGTCTGCCGGTGGCCATCTGGTCTCACTACTGGGGACGGCGAGTGATTCCAGGGCCTGGGAACCGATTGGTGAGTATCGCGATTTATCACCCCGGGTGATTTGCGTGATCGACTGGTTTGGACCCACTGACTTCACTCTCCTGGGCGAGGTCGCCGCGCGCGAAAACCCGATTGCAGCGTTGATTGGACCCACAAATGGCGATCTCCGCGAGAAGCTGGCCGCGGCCAGTCCGGTGACCTATGTGAGCGAGGACGACCCGCCGTTTCTGATCATGCAGGGCGACAAGGATCCGTTGGTTCCCGCGGGTCAAAGCCAGCGGCTGCACGAGCGGCTGCGAGAGGCGAATGTCCCCTCCCGGCTGGAGATCATTGCAGGGGCGGGACACGGAGGAGCGCAGTTTACTGATCAAGCACGACGAACGATGATTCGCGAGTTTCTGCAGCAACATCTGCAGGTTTCACCCTGACAACCGCTATTTCAGATAGACCGTTAACCACTCCGCGAGCCGATCCAGCGAGGCCGGTGACAGCCGGTGCCCTTCATGATGGTTGAGTAGCCCGAGCCGCGCGGGTTGGCCGTAGAGCTGATAAATCGGCAAAGCGGCTGCGAGATAAGGCCAGGAGCGGTCGCCATCGGCCGCCCCGGGTCCGGCTTCGCCCCCCATGACCAGAAAGGCACGCGGGGAGATGAGCGCGATCAATTCGTGATGTCGATGCGAAAAGCCGGGCTCGTGAATCTTCGGGCCGAGATACCACGACGCATCCCAGTTAGTCGAGTCAAACGCGATACCCCCTTCACTGGCGACACAGGCGCGAATCCGCTCATCAAAAGCCGCCAGATAGAGGGCTTCCTTCGCTCCTAATGAATGCCCATACGTCCCTATGCGCTGGGGGTTCACCTCGGGAATGGCGGCGAGCAGGTCGACGGCTCGCTGCGCATCGTACAACATCTTGTGCATGCCCAGCGTCTGCGGATGTCGTGCGCGATGCCGGGCGACGGCGTCGGGTAAGCTGGCCGCATCCTGCCAGAGGAAGCAGCGGGGACACATCACAACAAAGCCCCGTTGTGCCAGTTGCAGCCCCGTCTGCTTTTCCTCGGGGCCTTCCACCCCCGCGATGATTTCAATCGTGCGGTCAGTGGTTGGATGCAAGGCGACAAGGCCCGGTAATGACCTCGGTGCATGGTCACCCTGTGGCAGCAGCAGGTAGGCTTGCACCTTCAGGCCAGGTTCGCATTCGTATTCGATCAGTAGCCGCGAAACGCCCGGCAGCAGGTCGGTGCGCAACACCTGGAAGTCGGTCGTCTGGGGTTGAGGCGGCATTGGGCCGAGCACCGCCAGCCATTGCTGGCGCAGTTCTGCACGCCGTTGCTCCCACTTTGCGCGAGTCGCCGGCTGATCGCCCGGTAACAAGGGCGGCAGAGTCACCTCCGGGACCGCCGGAGGAACCTGTTGAACCGTGGCAAGCCAGGTGACATCGTCCGCTCGTGCCGGGGAAGTCAGCACAAGAGTCAGCAGAGACACAAGCAGACGAGTCGATTGCCACATCGGGTTGTTCCTGACCACGGGGCCTTACATGCCGGGAACCCACAGGCCGCTGCCACCCCCTGCGGCCTGAGCCGGCGCGGCAGCCGCATCGGGAGTCCACAATCCGCCCGTAGACGCGGGGAGTGTGTCGGACATGATGATACTCGGGCTGGACCACGGCGAAGGTACCCCCGCCAGCGCGAACATCTGTTCGACATACGGCCGCATCTGAGGCAATTTCGGCCCGTAGTACGTCACGAATTTCTGGGCCAGCGGAGCCAGGCCGGGATCGCTGGGTTCTTCCAGCCGCATCAGTAGTTCGCGCAAATCCCACGACCAAACCTGTTCAAAGTTGTGGTGGTTCTGCGCCCCATGTTGCCGACCTTCCGCGAACCAGTGGAAGGCTTCCTCACGGCGTTCATGGACCCGGCATAAATCGGCCAAGGTCTGGTAGATCCGCATGACATCGAGTTCGGTCATGCAGGCGGGGCGCTGGACGACGGCTTTCAACGCATCGTACAGGAACCGGTCGTGATGAATCAGTTGCGCCCGGTTGACGACAGCCGTCAGTTGCTCATCGGACAGTGCGTCCAGTGGCAGTCGCAGCCACTGCAACGGGCTCAACGAGTTGAGATGAGTCTCCGCGGAGATCTCCGCTGCGGGCAACCCTTCCAGATTCAAGGCTTGCAAGACCTCTGGAATATCGAGCGCATATCCGCTCCGCAGACAAACCGCATCGAGCACATAGATCGAGGCCAGCAGTCGTACCCGCAGATCGGTCTGCGTGGCCGCATCGGCGGGGGTGTGCCCCCGGAGGGCCGGCAAGGGGGTGCTCATCCAGGTCTGATGGACCGCGTTGTGCCAGCGCTGGTGTTCCAGACGACGCCGCAAGGCGACCGGTGTCTTCGGAGGGAACCACCACGTCACGCTGAGACCGACGATTTCTCGTGGAACGAATTCGCCCGTCGGTACTTTGGCCGTCCAGGTCACCAGATCTCCCGCGGCATCGCGCACGAGCTGGCAGGCTTCATCGTAAGTGGCGCCATCAAACCCGACAACTTCGACTTCCGCCGGGTCATTCACCTGCGGATCGGCATCGTAAATGATGACTTCCGCCAGACTGCGCGGAACATTCTCCAGCGTGAGCTGATCGGCCGCGGGAAATTCGCTGGCTGTGAGGTTCAAGACCTGATACACGGCAGCGGGCAGAGGAGGGGCATTCGGGTCTTGAGGCGGCAACTCCACGCGTTGCAACCGGGGAGCGGCATCGAGACTGGTCAGCAATCGGCCAACCGAGCTAATCGTTCCCGCTGTTTCCATACGGTTCAGACGATCTGTCGACGAATTCCAGTCCAGGATCTGTGCGATGGCTTCGCATTCCACGGCCATCGAAACGTCGCCGTACAGTTCGGCCGCCTTGTGCAGCGCGGTGGCTGCGCGGTCGTCGTTCCCATCCCAGGCGTGACACAGGCCGACGCCATGCCAGACTTCAGCCGCTTGCGGCAACTGCTCGGCAATTTTCTCGAAGATGTCGGCCGAGGTATTCCAACAGCCCACGGTCGCATACTTCTGGGCCTTGCGAATTTCCGTGGTGATGGCCTCTTCGGCATGAATCACCGGCATCGGGTGAGCGCTGCGCAGCAGATACGGCAGCGTGGAATCGTTATCAAAATCGAGCAGGCGGACAAAAATCTCCTGGCGTTGTTCTTCCGGTGCAAAGCGCAGAGATAACGCCAGGTGTTCGCGCGCGGCGAGCAAGCGACCCCGCGCACGGAAAACGGTGGCCATCGCGGCCGCCAGACCAGAGACCATCGACGGGTGTCGACGAGCCCCCTTTTGAAAGGCCCGAGCGATGGCCGGTCGAGCAGCTTCGAGGCCATCGCATTGAAAGACTGCCGTCGCGTACAAGACCGTGGCAAACTCATTCTCGGGATGCTGGTCTAAAAAGTATTTCAAGAGATCGCGTGCCGCGAGGACTTCCCCGGTTTCGAGGTACACCAACGCCCGCGTCGTAACAACCCAGTGATGGCCCGGAGATTTGCGATCGAGGACTTCCAGTTGCTGCAAGGCTTGTCGCGGCTGATTGTTTTCAATCAACCGGGAAATCCGATCCATATCTTCGGCCAGGTTCTGGCAGCAAAACTTGAGTTTCTTGCCGCTGCCGCACGGGCAGGGGGCATACACATCCAACGCCATAACTGCGATCCTTCCACCAGTAAGTACTTCCGACCCAAGTCCTGGGCGGAATCCCGGATTTTAGCGGACTGTGTCCGGTTTCGCAGCCGAAGCGAGGGAAACAGTCCGCGTGTACAGATTCTGGTCGAGCTGTTACCCCATTCAAGGGGCGTTCAGGAAATGAAGGGACCGCAGACTTGTACTTTCGATGTGAAGTTGAACAATCTGAAACAAATCGCAGCGGGCCACTGCGGTTTCCTGTTGGTTCCCATCTGTTCGACTCCCGTCTGTTTCGGAAAGTGTCATTTATGCTGGTCCGTCGTGCGCTCGTTGTTTTGGGGCTGAGCTGTCTGTCCATTCTGTCGGGTCTTACCATGGAATCGGTGGCTGCCGAACCGCCAGCCTTTTCCATCGGGCGGACTACCGTGCTGTACTTGCGGAAAGGATCCACCGAGGCGGCCAATTTTCGCACGCTCAATGCCGGGGCTTCCGACCGATTCATCGTCGTCCTGGTGGGGACAGGTCAGGCCCGGCTGACGGTGGGCGATGCGGATGAAGCTGGCGATACGGTCAATGTCTCTGGGTCAATTCAGTCTGCACTCACGACCACATTCGATCAGTCGGCAACTTCGCCCGACCAGATCTCACAGCCAATTCTGGTGACTGGCTACGGTGTCTTGACGTTCAACGTGCGGTACTCGTCCGTCGTCAACCCGACTCCCAACCGCTACTTCTACAACCTGAAGTTTTAGGGGCCCAGACATTCCTGTCTGGGGATGAATCCGTCTCGAGCTGACATCGAATCACTGTGGCTGATACGAACGCTCTTTCCACCGGGCACGCTGCCCGCACAATTTCCGGAAGAACGCCAGCCACTGAATCGCCAGAAAAATCGCGATCCCGAACGGATGCAGCCACGCGCTCCAGCGATCTTGCTGGAACCGCTGCGCAGCCATGATTCGTTGCAGGAGACACAGCAGCACGGGAAGGGCACAGACCGGCCCCATCCATTGATGGATGAAACCACCGAGGAACAATAGATGCCCCACAATCGGCAAGAGCACTGGGCCCAGCAGCATCACGGTGGCAGGGATAATCATCGCGGGTGACGCCAAGCCTTCCGTTGCGTTCTTGGAAAGCCCGCGCCACACCTCGCCATTGTCGCGATACATGCGGCAGACCCCCGCGGGGGTGGCGTCGAACAGGTCGGTCATCAAGCCGGCCTGACGATAAGCCCGAGGAAGTCGTACTCCATCGTGCAGCGATTCTCGAATCGCCGCATGACCGCCCGATCGGACATAACTGGCCCGGTCGGTGAAGAAGAACTGACCGCAGCCCGCGCCATACGCCGGGTGCATCGATTGCCGCATGCGACCCAAAGGCAGAAACGATAGCAGCACGTAATGAATCAGCGGGATGAGCAGGATTTCCAGCGACGACACGGTCTCTTGACGGGGAACGCCGCTGATCAATGCCGCGCCGCTGTCACGTTGAAACTGCACAGCCGCTGCCACACCGTCGGGAGTCAGCCGCACATCGGCGTCGAGAAAGAGCCATTGGTCGTACCGTGCCCGTTGCGACAGCACCCAGCAGGCGTGTTGTTTGCCACACCAACCGTCGGGTAACTCGGGCGATGTTTCCAGCCGCACCCGTGGATCTCGCTGCTGGAACTCCGCGACAATCTCCGCGGTGTTATCGGTGGAATGATCATCCAGCACAACGACTTCAAAAGTGACATGCTGCGTGCTGAGAGCCGCCTCTAACGTGTGACGGATGCCGCGGGCTTCATTGCGTGCGGGAATCAGAATGGAAACCGCCTGGTCAGACACCGCCTCGGGATTGAGGACGGGTTTACGGTACAGCGGCAGATTCTTCAGAAACAGAAAGGCGGGCAGAGACAACAGCAAGCTGAGCATGCAGAGGACGATTTCGACGACCATCATCGGTTGGTTCTCCGTTGACGCCGTCCCCGCCACCACCCATACCAGTTCCCCATGCCCGCTTGGCCGTCGACCAGTACCTCAAAGCCCTTGCGATCGCGCGACATCACCCGTGCGGCTAACTGGTCTTGAACTTTGGTCAGCGCGTCGGTCAACCGAGTATCCCACACCTCGGGCTGACCATGGACGACCGTCGCAATCTCGATGGGCTCACCAAATTCCGCAACGGCAAAGGGCAGACGCTCTTCACCAAACACATACTCCAATGCGATGGGTAGGACCGTGCCACGTTCCAGTCGCGACAGCGCATGCCCCAGGCCCGACATCAGCGTGACGGGTCGCTCGCGAACGTCGGCGTATTGACCTTGGGGAGTGATCCACAGCGCCGTGGCGGGAGTCTGCACCAGCGTTTCCACAAGCCGTAGGAATTGCAGGGCACCTTTCGCGGTCCCCCGTTCCACGCCAAAGAAGCCGAGACGCTTGAAGATGCTGTACGATTCCAAAGCCGAGGCATCCATCGCTGCGTAATGTGTCCGCCCGGGGAAACAGTGCGCTGCCAACAGCAGTCCGATCAGCGGATCCCACCAGCAGGGATGATTCATCAGACAGATGAGCGGTTGCTGGTCTGGAACCGTGGCAAGTCGCTTTCGCTGGACCAGCACTTGCCGGAAATGCCGCTTTAAATACCACTGTGTGTAACTGACAAACTGGCGGAAAAACCAGCGTGAAACCGGCGGCAGATGCGGCGTGAGTGCCTGGCCAGATGGTCCCAATGTTCGATCGATCGCGGTGGAATCGGATGTCATGCCTGGTGCGTCTCTGCGAGAAGTGGCCGGGTGATTGCCGCTCACCGGGCCAGTGCAGATGGACGTTCCCGGTGCTGGTCCTGGTCGAGTGTATCAGCAGCAATCCAGCCAGACATCATCACCATCGGCATGCCCGGCCCCGGATGGACGGAGCCCCCGGCAAAGTACAGCCCGGCGATCTCTCGATGACGGTTCGGTGGCTTGAAGGCCCCAAAGAATCGACCATGACTCGCCAAACCATAAATGGCGCCCTTCAAGGCCTGGTACCTCTGTTCGATATCGGCAGGTGTCAGAGCCGCCTCCGTCACAATGCGAGATTCCAGGTCTTCCAGGCCCGCGGTGCGGCTCAGCTTATCGAGAATGATTCGACGATACGCCGGGAGCATGTGCTTCCAATCCTGGCCGGGTCGCAGATAAGGCGTATGGACCAGCACGTAGAGTGCCTCGCCTCCCGCGGGCGCGACGGAGGCTTCGCTGATCGAGGGGGCACAGACATAACAGGTGGGGTCGGGGGCTGGCACCCCTTTGCGATAGATCGCCTCGAATTCTTCATGAGGGTCGCGGGAGAAAATGAAATTATGATGCAGCAGTTGTTCGTAGCGACGGTTCAATCCCAGGTACAACACCACGCCCGAGCAGGCGGGTTCATAACGGCGTTGTTTCAGGAACCGAGCCCTTGGACCGCTCTCCAGCAACTCTTCATGTGCCAGGACGCAATCGGAGTTCGAAACCACCGCCCCCAGGCGAATCTCTTCCCCCGCAGCGGTCTGCACACCCACGGCCTGACCCTCTGTGACGAGAATGCGGCGGATCGGAGTCGATTCACGGATTTCGACGCCGAGTTCCAGCGCCAGTTTGCGTAAGGCCGCAGGCACGGCCCCGGTCCCACCGATGGGGTACCACACCCCTTCGGCCGTCTGCATATGGGCAATGCTGCACAGGACTGCCGGAGAGGCATCGGGGGCCGAGCCGACATACTGCGTAAAGTGATCGACCATCTGGGCCACACGGGCATCGGAAATATGCGACCGCACGGTCCCGCCGACGGTGCGTCCCATCCGCAAATCCAGAAAACGTCGCAGCATGTTCAGATCGAACATGGTTCCTGGTTGAAACGTGTCGCGCACGCCGCCCACATTCCGCCAGAAAAAGACCGCGTCGGAAATTTCATGCAAGCGGGCCGAAATCTGCAAAAACCGCTCGTATCCCGCGGAGACTTCGGATTTCTGCGTATACGTGTCGAGCACGGCTTTCATCCGTGGCAGATCCGCGTGCAGATCGAGCTGCGTCTGGTCATCAAAGAAACAGCGCCACTGCGGATCGAGCGGCACCAGTTGCAGATAGTCTTCCAGTCGACGACCGGCTTCCGTGAAAATCCGTTTCAACACCGAGGGGACCGTCAAAATCGTCGGGCCCATATCGAAGCGGAAGCCCTCCTGCTCCAGCACGGCTGCCTTGCCGCCGAGCCACGCATTCTTCTCAAACACCGTGACCGCATAACCCCGCGCTGCCAGGGTACAGGCTGCCGCCAGGCCCCCTAGACCGGCACCAACGATTCCGACACGCTGAGTTTCCACGCTGACCATGATGGCTGCTTTGAATTCTGGTTACGACTTGAGAGATCGGGCCTTGGGCTGCGACGATTTGGGCTTTGTAAACACGATCGAGAGCAGTTGCCGGAGACCGAGCAGGCGCTGCGAGAAAGTGTTGCCATGCGTCCAGTTCAGCAGACCTCGCAGCAGATTCAGCGGCGGTTGCCCCGACGGATCGAGATGCGGCCGCCACGCACCACGCTGTTCGACAATGACGTTCACGCGTGTCATTTGCAGCAAGCCTTCCGGCCCACGCGTGGTGCCCTGGCCACTTTGATTCCAGGCGGAAAACGAGACGCGCGGATCGGCCGTAGGCGCAATCAGATCGTTGACGACCATGCACCCTGCTGCAACCCTTCGAGCAAATAACGCGGCGTCGGTGGCGGAACCAAAGACCGAGGCCCCTAAGGCATAAGGACATTGTCCCGCCGCAGACAGGGCTTCTTCCGGATTCGCAGTGGTCAATAACGAGGTCACCGGGACAAACAGATCGCAGCGGGCGATGGTCATTTCGGGAGTGACATCGACGAGTACGACCGGAGTCCAGACGTCGTCATCGGGAACCGCTCCAATTGCGATCGCGGCTCCCGCGTCGATGGCTTGTTCAATCGCAGCTTTCGCTGTGGCCGAAGCGGCCGCATCGACAGGTTTGGGTTGCCAGTCGGCCGCGGCGCGTAACAACGCCTGTAGCAGGTCTCCCTGACGTGTGGCATCAACAAAGATGCGTCGCGGTGCGATGCACGTGGCCGAGCCATTAAAGGTCAGCCCAAAACTGATGGCTCGGGCTGTCAACTCGATCTCGGCCGTGGGCAGCACAAAAACGGCATCACATCCGGATAGTTCGAGAGTTGCGGGGGTCAAGGTTTCCTCGGCCAGTTGCAGTACGGCATGGCCACTGGCCGTCGAACCCGTCAGAACCACATGATCGACGCCCGCAGCCAGAGCCTCGCGGACGCTGTCGATCGCTTCCGGCAAAACTTGAATGAGCGACGCCGAACCACCGGCCTCGACCCATAGCATGCGTAAGGCATGGGCCGCGGCTGAAGAGTCTCGACCGGGTTTCAACAGCACGGCATTCCCCGCGACCAGGGCCTGCAACAACTGCACACCGGGGAGAAATAACGGGTAGTTACTTGGACCAATGATCAGAACCACACCCCACGGCAGACGTCGCGTCTGTACGGCAACTTTCCAGGCCCAGAGTGGACGGCCGCGACCACTTTCCCACCGGGGGCTCAGCCAGCGTCTCGCGGTCAAGGCGAGATAGCGGGCCGCATCTGCCAAGGGGACTAACTCGCTCGTGTAGGTCTCAATCGACGTGCGATGCGGCAAGGCGACGGTCTGGCACAATTCTTCCGATCGGTGGGCGATGAGAGCGGCAAACCGCCGCACGATTTTCAACCGAGATTTCAGCGGAATCTGCGACCAGTTGGGTTGCGCGAGTCGAGCCAGTTTTGCAGCTGCCGCAACTCCAATTTCTAAAGAGATCGCGATCGGAACCTGGGTTGAAGTCTCCTCAGCGAGCATGTCGAGCGCCTTCCGTGCAGAACCGAGTGATTGCCCGTCTGCATCATGCCGTGTTTTTCGGGGATTAAACAGCGGCAATCCCTTCCAGTGCGGCATGGGCGTCTCTTGTAGAACTGGTCTGAGCAGGGCCGGTCGATTGGCAGGCGCTCGAAGATTTCAGGTCGTCCAGCAACAACCGCGATGTGATGCGGGCCGACTCATAAATGACGGGCAATCCACTCCCCGGATGTGTCCCACCCCCCACGAGGTAAACGCCCTCCAGATCTTCAAAGCGATTGTGTGGTCTCAGGTGCAGCATCTGATCTAACGAATGAGTCAAGTTAAAGGTCGCACCCAGATGGACTTCGTAATCCTGATCCCAATCATCGGGTGTGATGATTTTTTCATACCGGATGCGCTGTTCAAGATCGCGGATGCCGAGTCGTTCCATCTGCCTCAGAACCACCTCGCGAAATCGATCGCGTTGGGTTGGCCAATCGACATTCGGATGCTGATGCGTGACCGGGGCCAGCACATACAGCGTGCTGTGACCGGGCGGTGCCAGTGTGGGATCGGTGACACACGGGTTGTGAACGTAGATGGATGGATCATCGGAAAGGACGTGGAGCCGCTCAATCTCATCGAGGTTGCGGTTGTAGTCTCTCGAGATGTAGATCGAATGATGTGCCACATCGTCGTACCGGCCGTCGATGCCCAGGTACAGCATGAAGGTCGAGCAGGAAAACTTCTTCCGGGACAACTTGCGATTGGTCCAGCGACGACGTAATTCATCGGGTACCAGTTTGGTCATGGCCCGTCCGAAATCGGCATTGATCACCGTCGCGCGTGTGCGATACTCATCGCGGTTTGTCACCGCTCCGATGACTCGACGACCAGCAAATACCAGACGCTCTACTTCCTCTTCCATGCCGATCTCGACACCGAGTTCACCGGCGATCTGCGCCATCCGTTCACTCACGGCTGAACAACCACCTCGGGGATGAAACACGCCGTACTCATACTCCAGGAAGGAGAGAATGGTGAAGAGGCTGGGACAGCGGAACGGCGACATGCCGAGATATTTGGACTGAAACGAGAAGGCCAGCCGTAACCTCGCATCGCTGAAAAATCGCTTCAGGTCGCTATCCACCGAGGCCCAGGGTCGCAGCAACGTGGCGGCCTTCAGAAGGTCGGTCGAAAGCAGGCTCCAAGCAGAATGGAACGGCGATTCCAGAATCGGTCGGAAGGCGGCGAGCTTGCGGCGATTCTCTTCCAGGAACAACGGAAATCGCTGGGCATCACGCGGCGAGAGCTTGCCAATTTCGTCCTGCATGCGCGGGACATCGGGCGAGCAGTTGAGTTGTCCACCTGCGCCAAAGATCAACCGGTACTGGGGATCGAGCCGGGTCATGGGGACTTCCGTCCACAGATCGTGGCCGGTTTCCGCAAAAATCTCCTCCAGCACGCGGGGATACAGGAAAAAGGTGGGGCCTGTGTCGAAGCGGAATCCGTCGGCCTCCCATGCGGAACAGCGTCCTCCCACGCGGTCGCGGCGTTCCAGCAGCTTCACCTTTAAACCGCGGCGAGCCAGCAACATCGCCGCGGCAAGACCTCCCGGTCCCGCTCCGATGATGATGACATCGAACTGTTGCATGCCCAATCCTCGAGGCGTTCCGCGATCGTATCGAAACCTGCGACTCAGGATTATTAAAGCCGTGGCCAGAGTGACCAGTCACGACGATGGGAATTTCGTACCTTGGGCAGATCCCCGAGGACCGGACGATCTGCCCAAGGCCCGATCTGGAATGTGGTTAGGCCGAAGACGTTCGTCCGTGAGCGTGCCCATAAGTCACGACGTCAGAGACGGAGTGATATGGAATCAGAGCAGGCCCGTCGTTGAAACTCTGGCGGTCAGGATTTGAAGAAACCGCCGAGGAGTTCCACAAAGGGCCCTTTATACGTTGTTCCCCCCGTCGCCGCGACGGTGTTGAGGAGGTCGACCGCCATCCAGGCCCCGCACATCATGAAGATCAGCGAGCAGGTGAGCAGCATGACCGTTCCGCCCGACCATTCCGATTCCACCGGAGCAATCATCGGGCGTGCGACGGAAAAATCTGCGGCACTCATGCCTTCCGAGAAGCTGTCCTCGAACTCGTCGCCATCTCCTTCAAAGACTTCCTCCAGCTCTTCGTCGGCGAAGGAATCATCGTCGGCATCAAACACTTCATCGAGAACTTCGTCCGACTCCATGTCGAGCGCGGCGGTATCCAGTTCCTTGCTGCTGAGTCCGCCCGCCTGCTTGCGTCCGCGGGCCGGCAGTTCGTCTTCCGAGTCGTCATCATCAAACATGATGACATTGGTTTCGGCCTGCGTCTGATCGCCCCGGGTAGAGAGCCTGGGCATCAGATCCTCTTCATCATCCTCCATCAGCAATGGAACTTCGGGATCGGTGCGATCGAGATCCGCATCGTCCTCGAAGAGCATCGGCGTGGTCATTTCCAGGTCGTCATCGCTGAGCGATTTCGGGGGTTGCTTCCGCAGTTTTGATGTCGATCTCGGTGCATCGTTGCCGACTTTGATGCCGCTGTCTTCGGCGAGTTTGAAGGCGGTGTCTTCGTCATCAGCCAGTCGAAAACCACTGTCACCTGGGCGTTCCAGCAGAATCCCGCTATCGGCCGGGCGACGGAGTTGAATTCCACTTTCGCTCGACAGGCGGAGGCTGCTATCGCCAGTGAGACGGATGCCGCTATCGGCCTGCAAGGCGATGCCGGAATCGTCATCGAGCAACACCGAGTCGCTGAGGTCGAGGTCGAGAGCATCGACATCGGGGAGCGCGGCCATGCCTCTCCCTTTTTGAATGCCGCTGGGGTCGACCAGTTTGACATCACTGTCGCTGCCCGGCAAAGGGGCCAGTCGAACATCGCTATCGGAGTCGGAGAGTTTTCCGGAGGGCGAGGTCAAACGGACATCACTGTCGGAATCCCTGAGCGAGATTTTATCGGGAGCCGCAAGTCGTACATCGCTATCAGAATCGAAGAGCAGGGGGGCTTCCTTGCCGGCTTTGGGCTTGATCAGCTTGACGTCGCTGTCACTATCTTTTCCCTTGGCGACATCGCTGCCGGAAGAGACGAGGCGGACATCGCTGTCGCTCCCCTTCTTCTTGGGGAAGACGGGAATGTCGCCGCTGCTGCCGGTGAGTTGGGCCTTGAGATCGTCCTGACCGACCAGACGGACATCGCTGTCGGACATGGATGGGGAGAATTTGACGTCGCTGTCGCTGTCTTCGAGGGCGGAATCGTCATCGATCAGCGGAACTTCGGGATTGGAATCGGGCTGACGACGGCGCTTGGCCTCTTCGACGTCATCGGACTTGAATTTCCATGTGCCCCGGTCGGCAAAGCCACGCAGATCGCCCCGTTCACGGAGCCGCATGACTTCATCGTTTCGCACACCCAGCAGTTGAGCGGCTTCTTCGAGGCTGAGATATTTTTTCGCGGCCATGGTCGCCTGCTTTTCGGAGGATCCGATGCGCGGAGCACGAAGGAAATGGTCGAACACTCACTCCAGGTCGTCCTGACCGAAAATCGCACGTCTATCCTGATCGGCCGACGGGCCGCCATCGGCCAAATAGAACTGCAAAGCCACGTAGGACCGGCAGCTTCGCAATCGCCGTTGCAATAGTCAGCCTGCCGGGTTCGTCTGTCTCACCTTCAATCTATCACATGAGAAATTGTAGGGGTTACGAAAGACGAACCGCAAGAGGCAACCCGTGAGATGAACGGGGTTTTGCGATCGGAAAGATCCAGATCAACGGCATTTACGCCATTTCACCCGAGGTGCTGCACAACTCGTCTGGCAGACGGAAAGACAGGTTGACGCGGTTGTGGGAGTGGTATCGACAATCCAGATGTTGCGGTATTCCACGGGGTTGCCGTGGTTCTGCAAGAGAATTGGTAACGGCTCGGGGCTTTCTGGTCGGCCCCCGCCCGTCTTGTTTTCCAGTTCGACATTGTTCTGCACCACCACGCCGTTATGCCAGACGGTGATGCGGGCTTTAGCGATTTTCTGCCCCATGTCGTCAAACCGGGCCGCGGTGAAATGGATATCGTAAGTTTGCCAGACGAGCGGCGGGAAACTCATGTTCATGTCTGGCGCTTTGAACTTGTACAGCGAGGCGATTTCGTTGACCGCGGGTTCCATGCCGAACGAATCGAGCACCTGCACTTCATACCGGCGCTGCACATAGAAGCCGCTATTCCCGCGGGCTTGCCCCCGCGCATAGGGCATGTAAGGCGTTTTGAACTCGCCATGCAACTGGAAGTCCTGGACCGGTTCGATGGTTTCCGCGCCAATTTGCAGGAAGCCTTCGGGCGAAATCTTCACGTCTTTCAGGTGTCCGGTGTCGGTGCCATCAAACAGAATTTTTGCCTGAGCCGGCGGTCGTGCCCCCTGTGTCAGACTGTAACGGTGCAGCGGTTGCAGATATCCCAAAACGGTACCGTGTGCTGACGAAACGGTTACGGCATGCCCCGTTTGCCACCGTGCCTGTAACACATCAGAGCTGAGCAGCACACCGGTGTCATCACGTTGCCCGCTCAACATCGTTTTGGATGAGCCGTTATATCCGTTACCTGGCAGCCCTCCGGGATACAGGAGGGCCTGGAACTTGCCACCTCCGCCAGCCACGACTTGCAAACCGACGGGTTGGTAACAACCGTTCCAAAAGATGCTGCCGGTATATTCGCCCTGGACGGCATAATCGGCATCGGCATCTTCGATGCGTGTCACCGCGGACTTCTGAGGATCCGGAGTATCAGCCGTAAGCAGCATGGCTGTGAAACAGAGGCCCCAGGTCAAGGCGGTACTGGTCAGCATGGGTGAATGATCCGTCGACGGTGAAAATCAGGGAGTGCTATTCATGGAAAGAAGTCCCGACAAGTGTCACCGCGACAGGAACTGTTCGCAACTCTTTCCTCAGGGATTTTGACCAAGTGCCCGGTGGGGTTCAAACATTTCTACCGGCTGGGTCTGGGCATTCTGGTAGCGCAGCACCGATCGTCGATAGAGTTCTTCCTGGCTGCGATAGGCAGGATCGCCATCGGCGCCGCTCAAGGGGATGTACCGTCCATCGGGCTGCAGGGCCCGCGCTTTGACGTTGTCTTTGAAATGGGTTCGCAGAATCTGCAATAGTCGCAGCTTTGTCGCGGGATCTTCCACAGGCACGAGCAGTTCGACCCGGCGGTCAAGATTCCGGGGCATCCAGTCGGCACTGGAGATGAAGAGCCGTTCGTCTCCACCGTGATGAAAATACAGCACGCGGCTGTGTTCCAGAAAACGATCGACAACACTGGTGACGGTGATGTTCTCGCTGAGGTCTGGCACTCCCGGGCGGAGGCAGCAGACCCCGCGAATATTCAGGCGAATTCGGACACCTGCCTGCGAGGCCCGATATAACGCCTCGATCATCGTCTCATCGAGCAGGGCATTCAGCTTGATGAGAATGTTGGCCCGCTTTCCCGCTTTTTTGAAGTTGATCTCGGCTTCAATCATTTCGAGCAGCCGTTCGCGCAAGCCAATCGGGGCGGCTTCAATTTTGTGAAACCGCTGCGGCTGTGAGTACCCGGTTATGGCGTGGAAGAACGCGGTCGCATCGCCGCCGTATTCATCGTCGCAGGTCATCAGGCTGACATCGCTGTAGATGCGCGAGGTCTGTTCGTTGTAGTTTCCGGTTCCAAAATGCATGTACCGCATGAGCCCCTGGGGTTCCCGGCGGACGATCAGGCAGATTTTGGCGTGCGTTTTCAGTCCCTTCACGCCATAAATGACCTGCACGCCATTGCGTTCCAGGTCGCGGGCCCATTCGATGTTGCGGGCTTCGTCAAAACGGGCCTTCAGTTCCACCAGCGCCGTGACATATTTGCCTCGCTGTGCCGCCTTGCGGAGGGCTGCAATGATCGGACTGCGAGCGCTGGTGCGATACAGGGTTTGCTTGATGGACAGCACATCCGGGTCTTCGGCGGCTTCCTCGATGAACCGAATGACAGGATCAAAACTTTCATACGGGTGATACAGCAGAATGTCGCCTTGGGCGATGTTTTCAAACATGCTCTTGGAAGAATCGATACGCGGGCTCGCCACGGGCGGCCAGGGGTCGTACCGCAACTGGTCGAATCCCTGGGAATCGGTCAGCCGCATAAAACCTGCAAGGTCGAGCGGCCCGGGAATCTCGAAGACAAAGTCGTCTGATAAGTCGAGTTGAGTTTGCAGGAACTCACGCAGTTCCGGGCTGGTCGTCTGGGAGACTTCCAATCGCACCGCGGCGCTTTCCTTGCGCGCGTCGAGGACTTCCTGCATGCCCGACAACAGGTCCGAAGCCGAGTCTTCCCGCAGTTCGAGATCGGCGTTCCGCGTGATCCGAAAGAGCGTCGCCTCCAGGATTTTCTCGCCGGGGAAAAAGCGGTTCAGGTGCAGCAGGACCGCTTCTTCCAGCAGGAGAAAGCCCTGGCCATCTTCGCGCGGCAGCGTAATAAACCGCTGCAACTGGCGTCCAAATGGCATGATGGCGAAGCGGGGTGGTCCCTCGATGGTGGCGGGTGCCAGGCGGATCGCGACATGCAGGGTGAGGCTGCTGAGCAGGGGGAATGGCTGTCGGGCATCGATGGCCATCGCGGAGAGTACCGGGTAGACCTCGTTTTGAAAGACGGTGTCCACGATGCGTGCCTGGCGCTCGTTGAGTTCCGTGGCCTTGACCGCATGAATTCCCGCGGTCGCTAACGCGGGGAGCAATTCGGTCAGCAGGCAGGCATATTGATCGTCGACAAACTGACGGGTGCGCTGCAGCACCGGCGGCAGCGATTCATGCAGCGCGTGCCCTCGACTGGCCAGTTGCAAACTGCCAATCCGCACGCTCACGAATTCATCGAGGTTGCCTGCGGTGATCGCCAGAAACTTCAGGCGTTCCAGCAGCGGTAGCGCCGGCTGATGGGCTTCATCCAGCACGCGCTGATTGAATTCCAGCCAGCTCAGTTCGCGATTGAAATAGCGGGGTTCGGTCACGGTCGAAACTTTCGGAGCGTTACCGGCAATCCGAATGTCTCTTCAAACAGAGACCCGGTTTGCCGGAGCGCAAGATTTTCCAGAGAGAGATCATCGATATGCGGCACAGAGATGACGAGCCGGCCACCTTCGCGCGAGAACCGGAACTCTTGCAGCCGCTGACTATGTGACGCATCCAACGCATCGGCGACCCGCAGCAGCGCGGCCATTTTCGCCATCGCGATCCGACGATCGCGATCGAGCGCCGTGTACACAGGGTGCGTCGGTTTCGGCGAAGACTTCCGATGATAGCGGGCTGTCAACGCCACCAGTTGCACGTCTTTATGCGAGAGCCCGAAAATCTCGCTGTTGGCGATCAGATACATCGTGTGTTTGTGATAGCTGCCCGTGCTGACGTACATGCCAATTTCATGCAGTAACGCCGCGACGGTTAACAGCAGTTCATAGGCCGGCTCGAGGTGATGCAGTTCCCGCAGATTCTGAAACAGAATGCGGCAGAGCTTGGCAATGTGCCGAGCGTGCTGTTCATCGAAGTCAAATTTACGACCGAGATCCGTCGCCGAGCGCACCACCTGGTTGACGAAGTCCTGGCTCCAGGCACCACGGGTCGCCATTTCTGTCAGCAGTCCGTCACGCAGGTTGACATTACTGACGACGACCTCGCTGAGTTCAAACGCCCGGCAAAGATGCACATACGAAAGTAACGCGGGCCCGATGGTCGCGGCATCGGGAAAGGTGATGCGGTACTTATGGACCAGTCGGTCTTCATTCATGCCCAGCACAAAATCTGTCAGCGCTTCCAACCTGTTTAGCGGAAGCCGCACAACTTGCTCGGGGGTCCAGTCGGGAATGAGTTGCTTGGCGGCGAACCGCAAGTCTCCCCCCAGGCTGACAATTTCCTGGACCGATTCGCTGGGCAACTGCTGGGTCATCTGTTCGATGATCCGTTGGATCTGCAGTTCCATGATCTTGCGAGAGGAAGATTGGGGTGCCCGGAACGTTTCGAGTTGTTCCTTCAGCCGTAGTGAACCCAGACGGTAAGAATGGCTGAAGATGACGTCGGCGTTGTTGACCAGCAGCAGTTCCGTGCTGCCGCCACCGACTTCGGCGACGACGGTATTGCGATCGCGTAAGGCCGGGTCGGCTTTGAGCAGGGGTTGAATGCCGAGGTAGGTCAATCGGCTGACTTCGGCCTCGTCGATGGGGAGCACGGCGATGGCTGTCGCGGAGTAGATGCGATCGATGAAGGCGAGCCGGTTTTGTGCCTCGCGCACCGCGCTGGTGGCGACACACCGGAGTTGTTCCGGGCGGTCGATGTTGTGTTCGCTGAGAATCTGGCGATAGGCCAGCAGAATGCGCACGCATTCTTCAATAGTGCTTTTCTCGATGATGCCACGCGTAAACGTGTCTTTGCCGAGGTTGACCGACTGCGACAAGGCGGCGAACGGGCGGATGTGTCCTTCGCTGGAGATTTCCGCGAGGGCCATGCGGATGGCCGTCGTGCCGATGTCGATGACGGCAACCGCCTGTTGACTGACAGTGGTGCGTGGTGGAGCAGTTATGGCCTCTGTGGGCATAGTCCATCAACCTGGGAAACGGCAGCCGGTGTGGGAATGGTTAGGCCGAAAGTCTCTCAATGGTGTCGACTACGTGGTGACCGAAACTCGCTGACCAATAGCGTGTTGTGCCCAGGCAGCGGCTCCCATCACGCCCGCATCGTCACCCAGTTTCGCGACCGCAACCTCATAGCTTTTCTGATAGGCCGGCATCACGCGGTGTTTCAATTCGTTCTGCACTTCGTCGAGATAGATTTTCGGCAACGCCTCGACCAGCCCTCCGCCGAGCACCAGTTGATCGGGCAAGAGCACATTGACCAAACCGGCGAGGGCGATACCGAGCACACGGGCGCTGTTGCGGACAATGTCTTCCACGATGGAATCTCCCGCTTCGATCGCTTCGACTAGGATGCCACTGCGAATATTCGCGAGGTCGGTTCCGGCGACTCGTAACAGGTGTGGTGCCTGTCCCCGGTAGGCGGCTTTGGCGATCTCCGCGGAAATCGCCAGTCGACTGGCGACGGTTTCCAGGCAACCACGGCGGCCGCAGCCGCACGGGGCTCCTTGAGGATCCACCGGCATATGCCCCACTTCCAGGCACGAGGCATGCTTGCCACGAAAGATCCGGCCCTCATAGATCAGACCACCGCCGATACCCGTTCCCGGAAAGACGCCCAAAGCCGTGCGCGATCCACGGGCGGCTCCGAACATGTATTCACCGAACAGACCCGCGTCGACATCGTTGCAGACGGCAACTTTGCAGCCCAGTCGTTTTTCCAGAAGCTGCTGGAGCGGCACATCCTTCCATCCCAGGTTCGGGGCACCCACGATAATGCCCGACTCCATATCGATCGGGCCAGGTATGCCGATCCCGATCCCTTGGAGTTCGGCGGGTGTGGTCTTGGCTTCATCACACAGCTTTTCGATGATGCCGACAATCCGTTCGACGCCCGCTTCATCGCCGTCATGACCACGGGTTTTCTTCCGTCGCCGGGCGAGCGGCTTCCAGTCGCCGTCAAAAATGACGGCGTGCATTTTGGTCCCCCCGAGATCAAACCCGAGCCAAGATCCCATGCTGTTTGTTCCACGTCATTGGGGAAATGATCTGAATGTCGTGCGGTACGCCGGACAGGGTAACACAATCCCCCGCGAGTCGAAACTGGCGAATGGCGGACATGCCGGGTTGGTGCAGAGCCAGATTGACAGTGCCGCGGCAGGGGCCCTGGCCTTTGAATGTGATAAACGCGTTGTGTGAAAAACTCGCTGGAAGATCAAAGGTCGGGGCCCCCGCCCCGACGGGAGCCATTGGAAGCTGTCCTACAATCATCGGGTTCAGTTCATGTTCAGCGCTGAGCACAGTATGGTCAGCCCTCTGTCAGATATGTTATTCTGTTGATCTGTGCAGGGCAGCACGCCTCCACAAGTGACCTCGATCAATCCCATCGGTGAAGAGCATGTTATCCATGCGGTCGAATTTCTACGTTCTCTGCTGGCTGATCACACCGGCCGCAGCCTTGTCGGCGGACCCCGATTTCAATCGCGATGTCCGGCCAATTTTGTCGCGTTACTGTTTCAAATGTCACGGACCCGATGAAGGCAGTCGTGAAGCCGGGGTGCGACTCGATCTGCGGGAAACGGCGATTGGGACGGCCGACAGCGGCTTACGCGTGATTGTGCCGGGCATGCCCGACGATAGCGAATTGCTCCGCCGGATCGAATCGTCGGATCCTGATGCGGTCATGCCTCCGCCTGCGACCCATTTGAAGTTGTCCGCGGAGCAGAAAGAGATTCTACGCCGCTGGATTGCCGCTGGCTCAGAATTCGCGCCGCATTGGGCCTTCGTTGCACCGCAAGCGGCACCGCTTCCCGAGGTTTCGCAGAAGGCCTGGTCACGGAACGCCATCGATCGATTTGTCTTGTCGCGGTTGGAAACTGCCGGACTGACGCCCCGCCCGGTGGCTGACCGATATGCCCAGATCCGCCGGTTGTCACTCGACCTGATCGGGCTGCCACCGTCTGCCGAGCAAGCCGAGGCTTTCGCTCACGATCCACGTCCCGACGCGTATGAACGTCTCGTGGAGGAGTTGCTCGCGTCATCCCAATATGGCGAGCGCTGGGCACGGGAATGGCTGGACCTGGCCCGTTATGCCGATACCAACGGGTATGAAAAAGACCGTCCGCGATCGGTCTGGCCGTATCGCGACTGGGTGATTCAATCGCTCAATGCCGACCTGCCGTTCAATCAATTCACGATCGAGCAGTTGGCGGGAGATCTGCTGCCCGGGTCGCAGGCTGACCAGAAGGTGGCGACGGGGTTTCATCGGCAGACCATGCTGAATGAAGAGGGGGGCATAGATCCACTGGAGTTTCGATTTCATGCTTTGACCGATCGCGTGGCCACCACGGGAGCGGTCTGGCTCGGGCTGACGGTGGGTTGTGCTCAGTGTCATACCCACAAATACGATCCCATTGCCCATACCGATTACTATCGGCTGCTCGCGTTTCTGAACAATGCGGACGAACTCGACCTGGAAGTCTCCAAGCCCGACATCCAGGCACGTCGGGCGGCACTGGAAGCGGACATTGCACGCCGCGAGCAAGAGTTGCCAGCCCGGTTTCCACCGCTCGATGCATGGACCTGGCATGTTCCGAAAGTCGTCTCTGCCAGTTCCGCGCAAGGGGCCACGCTGACGGTCAACGAGGATCAAACGCTGCTGGTCTCTGGTGCCAGTCCCGAGACCGATACGTACACCATCACCATCGAATCGGATCAGCCGGAAATCGCGGCAATCCAGGTGGAAGCGTTGACCGATACTTCGCTGGGGCAGCAGGGGCCCGGTCGCACAGCTCATGGCAACTTCGTGGTGACCGAACTCCAGGTCGATCAGCAGATTGATGAGACGCGCACCGAACCGTTGCCGTTTCAGATGGCGATGGCCGATTACTCGCAAGACAAATTCCCTGCCGACCACGCGATTGATGGCCAATCGCATACCGGCTGGGCGATCAGCGGGCAAGGGGCCTGGAATGTCCCACGGACACTCACCGCGCGGTTCACGCGCCGGGTACGTCAACCAGGTACGAAGCGCTGGACGATCCATCTGGAACAGTGGTATGGCGGCCAGCATACCCTGGGGAAGTTTCGGATCCGCCTGGGTTATATCAGCGATCAACGTCCGGCCCGAGCCCGTCAGAAGGCCCATCTCGAACAGAAATTCCAGACGTGGAAAGCGTCGTTGGAAGGACAAATCAGCTCCTGGACGACCGTCACACCTCAAGCATGGAAGACGACGTTGCCGAAGCTGGAACTGCAGGACGACGGCTCTTTGCTCGCCTCCGGGGATCTCTCTAAGCGCGATGTCTATGACCTGACGTTCGGTGCTGAACTGGCGGGCGCCACGGCGCTGCGACTGGAAGCCCTTCCCGATGCGCGACTCCCGAAATCTGGTCCGGGCCGCGTCTACTATGAAGGCCCCAAAGGCGACTTCTATCTCAGCGAGCTGCAATGTTCCCCCGCGGGAAGTGATCCGGTGGCCTGGCACAGCGCCCTGCATAGCTATGCCAACGGCAAACAGGCGTCCGCGGGCGCGATCGATGGCAACCCACTCACCGGCTGGTCGATCGATGGTGGCCAGGGCCAGCCCCATGTTGCCGTCTTTCGCTTGGCGGAACCGTTAACTTCTGCCGACTCCTATCAACTCCGCATGATCTTTGAACGCTATTATGCCGCAGGGTTGGGCCGCTTCCGTGTCTCAATGACGACCGATCCGAAGGTCGTGCAAGCCGAAGCGGTTCTGCTGCCGGAACTCACGGGCATCTTGCAGATTCCTGAGGATCAGCGGACACCGGAACAACAGGCCGCATTGTTGCAGGAGTTCTGCCGCGTGACTCCAGAACTGGCGAAGGAACGGACGGCGATCGAGCAGCTACGCAACCAGCTTCCCGAGTTGCCGACGACATTGGTCTTTCAAGAACGACCGGCGGACAATCCGCGTTCAACGCATCGGTATCACCGCGGCGAGTTCCTGCAACCGAAGGAAGAATTGACGGCCGGGGTGCCGAGCTTCCTGCATGCCTGGCCCGCCAACACACCCACCAATCGCCTGGAATTCGCGAAGTGGCTGGTGAGCGCGGAAAACCCGCTGGTGGCCCGCGTGACTGTTAATCGGCATTGGGCCGCGATCTTCGGCCGGGGACTTGTCCGCACCACGGAAGACTTCGGCTATCAAGGCGAGCAACCGACGCATCCCGAATTGCTCGATTGGCTCGCCATCGAATTCATGCGACAGGGCTGGTCGATCAAGTCGTTGCATCGCCTGATCGTGACGAGCGCGACCTATCGGCAGGCCGCATCGCTCACGCCCGAAATCCTGGAACGCGATCCACAGAACCGACTGCTGAGCCGTGCGGCTCGCGTGCGGCTCGATGCCGAACTGATCCGCGATTCGTTATTGCAGATGGCGGGACTGTTATCGGACAAGGAACTCGGCCCCAGTGTCTATCCGCCCCAACCAGCGAGCATCACCACCGAGGGGGCTTACGGCAAACTCAACTGGAATGTGAGCACGGGCGAAGACCGTTATCGCCGGGGCCTCTACACGTTTGCCAAACGTTCCACCCCGTATGCGATGTTCAACACATTTGATGCCCCGAGTGGTGAAGCCTGCGTGCCTCGGCGGGACATTTCCAACACCCCGCTGCAAGCCCTCACGCTGCTGAATGATGCCGTGTTCGTCGAAGTCGCCCAGCACCTGGGCCGTGAATTCGCCGCAAATGAAGGCGAGTTGAATGACAAGTTACAATCGTTGTTCCGGCGTTGTCTCACGCGGCCAGCGACACACGATGAACTTTCAGCTTTGGAGCACTTCTACCATCAGCAGCACACGCGCGTTGCAGCGCAGGAACTCGATGCCGTCGCAATCTCTGGCGACTCCTCAGCCCAGGCTGTGGAAGCTGCCGTGTGGACCGCCGTTGCCCGCGTGCTGTTGAATCTCGACGAAACCATCACTAAAGAGTGACCGTGATATGAACTCGCACATCCCTACTTCCGCTGTAGCCCGCAGGCACTTCCTGCAAGACTGCGGTGTCGGTCTCGGCAAGATCGCTCTCGCCGGGTTAATCGCGTCACAAGGCCGCCGCGGCAATGCGGCGGAACCCGTCGCGACGAATCCGCTCTCCCCGCGTGAACCGCATTACACGCCCAAAGCCAAGGCGGTGATTCACCTCTTTATGGCCGGGGCACCCAGTCAACTCGATTTGTTCGACTACAAACCGAAGCTGGTCGAATACGAAGGCAAATCGATTCCGCCGGAAATCATTGGCGGACAACGCTACGCCTTCATTCGGTCAGACGCCGCGTGTCTCGGCCCACGTTTTCCCTTTCAGAAATATGGCGACTCGGGCGCGGAACTCTCAGAGATGTTGCCCCACTTGGCGAAAGTGGTCGATGACATCTGCCTCGTGAAATCGATTCGTACCGACCAGTTCAATCATGCCCCCGCACAAATCTTCTTCAATACCGGCTTCTCGCAACCGGGGCGGCCGAGCATGGGCTCGTGGGTCACTTACGGCCTTGGTGCCGAGACGAACAATCTCCCCGCGTTCGTGGTGATGTCGACTGGCGCGGGGATCAGTGGCGGTGCGGCGAACTGGTCGAGCGGGTTTCTCTCGACGTTGCATACCGGCGTCCGGTTCCGCAACGAAGGCGATGCGATCCTCAACGTCAGCAGCCCGGATGGAGTCGATGCCCGACTGCAACGCGACTCACTCGATCTCGTCGGCTCGCTCAATCGGCAACGCCTCGCCGTCCAGCAAGACCCCGAAATCGCGACACGCATCGCGTCTTACGAGATGGCCTTCCGCTTGCAGACGTCCGCTCCGGAATTGATGGATCTCCGCAGCGAAACACAGGAAACGCTTGACCTGTACGGCGTCGATCCCGATAAACCGTCGTTTGCCCGGGCGTGTCTGCTGGCCCGGCGGATGGTGCAGCGGGGCGTGCGGTTCATCAACATCTACAACGAAGGCTGGGACGCCCATTCCGACGTCGCGGGCAATCTCAAGAGGAACTGCGGCGCGACCGATCAGGCCTCCGCCGCGCTCGTCACCGATCTCAAACGCCTCGGCATGCTCGAGGAAACGCTTGTCGTGTGGGGAGGCGAGTTCGGTCGCACGCCGATGGTGGAAACCAACCCCGCGCTCGGCCGCAGCTTAGGCCGCGACCATCACCCGCAGGCCTATACCATGTGGTTCGCCGGTGGCGGATTCAAGGCGGGCCTGACCTACGGCCAGACCGACGACCTCGGCTTCCACATCGTCGAAAACCCGGTCCACGTCCACGACGTACAGGCCACCATTCTGTATTGCCTCGGCCTCAATCACGAACAACTCACCTTCACGTATCAGGGTCGACAGTACCGTTTGACCGACGTGCATGGTCATGTGGTACGCGATCTGCTGGCGTGATAACAGTGTGGACAGGGAGTGAATTAATCTGACTGGCGCGGTGCCAGAATCAAGATGCTTTCCAAGAGATCATCACACTTTTGTCGTTTCTCTCTGTACCCGACATTCAGTGCGGGACATTCAATTCCATCAGGACCAACGGAACCAAACGTTAATTCATAATTAGCCAGGGCGTCGTCGCCTCCTGGTAGAACTTCACGCCGAAAGACCCAAGGATGCCCCCAAGGATCAACATCACGTTTCAGGAGCGGATACGCCGTAGACAGCGAACCTTTCATATGCGGTCCCAAGTGTGGGCCGGCAATCTGAATCAACTCCTGCCATGTGTGAGGGAGTGAAAGTCTTTGTTCAACATCCAGCTCATTCAACTCCGATTGGGCTGATTTCTCCAAATGGAAAATTGCCATATGGAGATTTGCTTCGGTTGCAGATCGGGCATATTTCGGGCCGCCTATGTATGACGCAACTGCACGTAACTGATGGGCAGGGTTCCAGAATTGTGTTTGAAACAGTGCGAGTAACCAGAGGAGTAATCCCAGAAAAAGCAGAGCGCCCATAGATTGCTGACGAAATCGCACGGAGCGATACTGATCTTGCATCGTCAAACCCCACTGCGGATGAAGGGCACTGTGTAATCATATCTGGTGTTCGCCATATCTGGGAATCAATTTCATGAACTGGTTACTCTTAAATTGTGTTGTCGGCGGCACCGTGCTGCTCGGGTTGTTGTTCCTCTTTGGTACACGGGCAGTGGTGCTCAGCGATACTCGCAAGGCCACACGGGCTGAAGGGATTGCCCACGGTGGCACGGCATTTGTCGCGCTGGGCTTTGCCTACTTCGTTGTCCCGGGATTCAAAAAGATCGTTGAAGACTTTGATACCGAACTTCCCTCGCTGACACTGCTGGTCATTCAGCTTTCGGATGTCATTGTCAACTACTGGTACATCGTCCTGCCGTTCGGATTGCTGCCGGCAGTCGTGGTGGATGTGCTCGTGTTCCGCTATTTTCATCGACAACCCGAAACGCGGGTCGCCGCCCGCACGATGTCGCTGGTGATCTCGCTGCTGATGTTCGGTCAGGCGGTGATCGCGGGCCTGGGGATCGCGCTGGCGTTTACGAAGCTGTTGAATGCGTTGGAATAATCTCCTTGCTGGCACTTGTCTTAGCCCCCGGTGAGTCACCGGGGGGCCAATCGCTCCGATGGACATCGATCATGAATCGGCCCACCGGTCATTGACCGGTGGCTAAGACAAGGCACCATCAAGGTGAACGCCGCCGCAAAGTTTGCCAAGTTTCGTGAAGTCGTGGCGATCAGTGGTCGGGTCGCGGGGGAGTCGTTAGCATGTCCCTTCCCCATAGCAGCGGACGGACACGCTGGGACTGCCGGCAGGATGCTCGCCTTGTTTTCCCCTCGACTTGCCCCCAGGACCACTGCGGATGTCTGTGACCACGACCGTACCGGAATCGGAAGCTCAACTCGTAGAACGCGCGCAAATCGCCGTCAGCCGCTGTAACTGGGAAGTCGGCGAGTGTGCGGCCCAGTGGACCAAGCGATTCTCGAAAGGCCGCACCGACGCCGATTTTGCCCAGCTTGTCGGCTTGTCGCCCGATCAGGTTTATCAGCGGCGACGGGTCTGGGAAACGTTTGGTGATGTCTATTCCCAGTACAACGGTCTGAAGTGGTCGCACTTTTACTCATCGCTCACCTGGGATGATGCCGCCGAGTGCCTGCAATGGGCACAGGATGTCGGGGCGACGGTCGCCGAGATGCGGGCCTGGCGGCGCGCGCAGCGGGGCGAAGACCTGACGACGGACGCCGATGAGGAAGCCTTCAACTGGATGCCGATGGAGCCATCGGAGGTGCGCATTCCGGGGTCCAGCGTCGCGGGTGTTACGGGAGACGAGGGAACTGCCGCACAGCGTGAGCGCGATCCCAATACCATGCCCGTAGCCGCCGGGTTTGCCCGGGAATCGACACCGGGGGCCGATGATTACGCCCCGTTCCGCGCCGATGCGATGACCCCGCCCACACCGGTGGCGGAGCGTCCCAAGCCTGTGCTGTCGGCCGAGCAACTGGTGCGGCGATTGGCGACCACGATGGAGCGCTGCGCAGCGGCGATGAACGACGATTTTCTCTTGCAGTTTGCCGATGTTCCGGAGAAGGAACAGAAGCGATTTTTGAAAGCGGCGGCGGTTTTGGCTGAGAAAGTCGACCAACTCGGTTAACATACAGCCGTGGTCTGAACTGGCCTGATGCACTGACTGAGAGAATCGCGACGTGAGCACAGAGGCCCCGCCGCCGTCAGAGGATTTCCCGCGCCCCGTCGAGGGTGATGTGCTGCCTTCGTCATCGTCGGGGGAAGGTCGGGAAGCGACAGCCAGTCCTTCAACCAACACCGTGAATCCGTGGCTGGTGGCCGTGTTGCTGGTGGCCGTTGCCGCCGTGATGTTGCGGAATGCCGGGATAGACGGTTGGTTCTGGCGATCCGCATCGACTCAACCCCGTGCGGTGCAGCCCCGGGGCGATCTGGCGGAAGATGAAAAGTCGACGATTGCGATTTTCCGATCGTCGTCGCCAACAGTGGTTCACATCACCAGTCTGGCGCTGCGTCGCGATTTCAGCATGAATGCCTTCAGCATTCCCGAAGGAACCGGCTCGGGCTTTATCTGGGACGATGCGGGGCATATTGTCACGAATTTTCATGTGATTGAATCGGCAGACAGTGCGGCGGTGACCTTGCAGGATGGGACCACGCTGGAAGCGCGTCTGGTGGGAGTCGAACCCGATAAAGATCTCGCCGTCTTAAAGATTGACGCCCCCGCATCAGTACTTCAACCGATTCCTGTTGGGACATCTGCCGATCTCGAAGTGGGACAGAAAGTTTTTGCGATTGGGAATCCGTTCGGGCTCGATCAGACGTTGACGACCGGGGTGATCAGCGGGTTGGGTCGTGAAATTCAGTCGCGCACGGGTCGCAAAATTGAAGGCGTGATCCAGACCGATGCGGCGATCAATCCGGGCAATTCCGGGGGACCACTGTTGGATAGTGCGGGTCGGTTGATTGGCGTTAATACCGCAATTTACAGTCCTTCGGGGACATATGCAGGTGTCGGTTTTGCGGTGCCGGTCGATATCATCAATGAAATCGTGCCGCTGCTGATCCGCGATGGCCGCATTGAGCGGGCGGGGTTGGGTGTGGGGTTGGCGGAAGACGCCATGGCCCGCCGACTGGGGGTGACCAGCGGGGCGGTGGTCACGTCGGTCCAACCCGCCGGGGCGGCGGCGACAGCCGGAATTCTGCCTCCGTATCGTGATCGGGAGGGCCGCTGGCATTTTGAGATCATTGTGGCGATGGAAGGTCAGACGATTCGCGAGCGTGAGGACGTGCTGCGCGTATTAGATCGCAGGAAAGTGGGAGAAACGGTGCAAGTTACCTTGCTCCGCGGGGAAAAACAGGAGACGATCAGCATTAACCTGCAAAGTCTGGAATGATGTTATGATCGCGGGGGCAGACGCTCGGACGGAGCAGCAGGTTTTCTCACGTAGGTTTTGCGAGATATGGCGACATCACCGCTGATTCAGACGCAGCATTCGGGAACCGTCACCGTACTTTCACTCACGTCACGCTGTGAGATGATCGAAGACGCGCTGCTGGAACCGCTGGGACGCGATCTGCTGGCGGCCATTCAGGAAGCACAACATCCGCATGTGGTCCTGGATCTCTCGGCCACGCGGTTTTTCGGCTCGGGATTTATCGAATTGTTATTGCGCGTCTGGAAGAATCTGCAACTGCGGCCCGATTCCCGTCTCGCTCTGTGCGGCTTGCAAGAGTATTGCCGCGAGGTGCTGGAAATTACGCATCTCGACCAGTTGTGGCCGATTGTTCCGACCGTTTCTGATGCGGTGGACGCGATCAAAACGCCTGTCGCGTAAGAGCCATCCGACAAAGCCGGTTGCGGTACACGAAAATCGCTGTTGTTGCAGTGTCAGCGTCGATCTCGCAGAGGTTTTGTCGGAATGCACCAAGTGTGTCTTTCGCAGAGCCTCGACGTGGACTGCGATTAACGTGGTCGGGTGGGACGCATCTGGGGCTCGCCGTCGATGAGCTGATCTTGTCCTTCACGGGAACAGATTTTGACGGTGACCTCCTGCTCATGGATTTCGACGATCATGACCGTGTGATCGCCGACACGGATAACATCTCCCACGACCAGATCGAATTCCAACTGCACGCTGCGTCTCCTGGCACAACCGTCAGGCCATCAACGATGGCGAAGAGCGACTTATACCAAGGAAACCGCCACCGCGGCAATTGGTCTTTTTGAAAGTGTTGAGGGTTGAAGGTTGAGAAGCCGCCACCGCCGTGTGGCGGGCATTTCGCGTTATCAACCGAGCGCGCTCGTCGATTCCCCCGACGCGACTTCAAATTGTTCGATCTCTCGGGTCAGGACATCGCGAATCGTTCTCAGTCGCTGGCCGTCGATGATTTTGCGACCCTTGCTGTCGGTCACATAAAAGACATCGACCACCTGGTCGAAGTGCGTGGAAATCTTGGCGAGCATCACGGAGAGATCGAGCTCAAACAGCGCGCGGGAAATGCGGTACAGCAAGCCCGAACGGTCGTGGGCGAAGATGTCGATGACCGTGCAGCGATCGGACGATTCGTTATCGATCACCACGCGCATGGGCAAGTTCGAGACGGGTCCGGTCGCGACATTGGGGGCAAATCTCATACGGCTGCGAAAGAGCGTTTCGACATCGATTTCATTTTGTAACGCCTTCCGCATGAGGCCCGCGACTTCTTCGAGACGAAAGGCAGGGACCACCTGTTCGTGGTCATAATCGTGAACGCGAAAACTGTCGATGATGATGCCATCGGAATAGGTGCAGATCTGGGCGTTCAAAATTTCCATGCGTTTAGCTGACAGCACGCCCGTCAGTTTATGGAAGCACCCCATGCCCATCGATTCCGAAGTGATCACACGGTATTCGACGGTGGCGGTTTCGCTGTCGTAATAACTTTCGATGGAGATGTCATCGCTGGAGCGCTGGCGGATCACCTCCAGATCGCGCGCAATGCGGTCAGGGGCTGTTCCAATCAGGTAGTGCGGCGGAGCCATCTGCAACCGGGCATGAACGGCCGGGTCGGTTTTCGCGGCGGGTGAGAGTTCGTCGAGGACCTTGGTGGAATTCTTCTGCACACGAACTGGTTCTTGAAACAGATCGCTTTTACCGCTCAGCCAGACCATCGAACGATCGTAGAACAGCGTCAGCAGTTCAGCCTTCCAGTCATTCCAGACTCCCGGACCCACCGCTTCGATATCGGCCGCGGTCAACACATACAGCATGCGTAACGCATCGGCACTGCCGACTTCATGATTGAACTTGAGCAGAACTTCCGGGTCGGAAATATCGCGGCGGAAGGCCAACGTTGCCATCAGCAGGTGTCGATGGACCAGAAAAATCAGCAGATCGCGCTGATGATCGGGCAGGCCGAGTCGCGCGGCGGCTTCCTCTGCCAGTCGCTTTCCGACTTCCGAATGATCCTCTTCATACCCTTTCCCCGCATCGTGCAACAACAACGCCAGATGTAAGAGTTCCTTGTGCTTCACTTCGCGATAGGCCCGGCCGATCGGTCCCTGGTCATTCAGCCGGGCTTCACAGGCTCCTACCGCCCTTAAGGTGTGTTCATCCACGGTGTAAGAATGGTACTGATTGAATTGCAGCAAACAGCGCACATGCGACATCGCGGGGAGGATGCATTCCAGGATGCCCGTATCGAACATGCTGCGCAGCGTCTGTTCCAGGTGGCCGGGCAGACCGAGCAGTTTCAGAAAGGTTTCCTGGATCTTCGGCGTAAGTGTTTCGCGCCGAAACTTCGTCGAGTTCTGCTTGATCTCCAACGCCAGTTGAGGATGCGGCAGTGTTCCCAGCGTTGCCGATGTGAAATAGAGGTCTAATGCCCCTGCGAGAGTTTCGCAGGTTTCCGCGCGATGCCGGGGCACGACATCCAGAGATTCGAGCCCCACGCGGTAGCGGTTATCGACCCGGTAGCTCATGACGAAGTTCGCGACCTGACGGAGCAGGGGATGCTGCCGGTTCCGCGCGACAAAGTCCGACGAGATCTCGGCAATCGCCAGGCTATGCTGGAAATACTCCTGCATGAACCGCTCGACAGCGCGCTGACCAGGCGTGTCGGCAATCTGGCGTTCCGCGGTGATGCGTAACTGCTCGTCGCGCGTGAGAATGTCTTGAGGTCGACCCGCGGCGAGGTGCAGGTTGATGCGCACGCTCATCAGGTAGTCATGCGCGAGCACGAGTCGGCGAACATCTTCCTGAGACAAGGCCCCTTGCAGCTTGAGAGAATTGAGGTCGCTGACACCTTGGCGCGCGTAACCAACCCACCGCAACAGGTGCAGGTCTCTCAGACCGCCAAACGAACGCTTCAAGTCGGGTTCCAGTTGCAGCACGGCCGCGCCATGCTGGGCCCGCTCCTGTGCGCGCGATGAGATGCATTCATCGATAAAGGTTCCCGCACGCGACTCCACCACTTGCCGATGAAACTTCCGCGCGAGCTCTTTGACCAGGTCTTCCGACCCCCAGAGGCAGCGGATATCGATCAGCGATGTCGCGAACTGCGTATCCTGCCGAGCCATGCGTAGCGTATCGGACAGCGTACGCACGCTGTGGCCCAGTTTCAGGCCCGCGTCCCAGCAATCGCGGACAATCTGAGGCACAATTTTATGAAATTCCGCGGGGGCCGACCGACCTTCCAGAAAGAGCAGGTCGACATCGGAATAGGGAGCCGAATCGCCACGCCCGGAACCGCCAACGGCGACAATTGCGGTCGTGTGCGACAAGGCCGTCCGTGTGGCTTCCGCATACGGTTCCAGCAACTCGGTCATCAGCGACACGAGAAACTCGTCGGTCGACTGGCAGATGGAAGCGGCGATCTGCAAGCCCGTGGCGTGTGATCCCATCCGCTTCTGCGCGAGTTCACGAATCCCCTCGACCTGTTGACGGAGGTGGGCAATCCGTGTGGCAGGCGCTGTCATGGCAGATTACCAACTCCTCGTTGCCGGATCTGGACCAGACAGGCAAGCATTATTCAGTCGTGTGATGTGTCGATGCTGAGGTCTGCGGAGCGCGTCGCAGACCTGCAGATCGCCCACGGCGTGAGGGCACAAATCCCAGATGCAGAATAAAACATCACGCCGTGGATACGGAACTCGTGGTCGGTCAATCAGCAGCAAAAGTCAAAACTGCGATGTCGGGGAGCGCAGACCCGACATCGTCCAGTGACGGAGCGCCTCCGCCAAATCACAGCCGGTTGGGTACGAGAACAGAGAGGGAGTCCTCCGTCTGTCTCGCACCCGCTCCGGACTAAATCGCGTCGGGACCGGTTTCACCAGTACGAATCCGGATGACGTCGGCCAAGTTGGTGACAAAGATCTTGCCGTCACCGATTTGGCCGGTGCGGGCAATGTTGGTGATCGTTTGTAGCACCTTGGCGACTTCATCGTCGGCCACGGCCACTTCCAGTTTGACTTTGGGCAGGAAGTCGACGGTGTATTCCGCACCGCGATAGGTTTCCTTATGACCGCGTTGACGTCCGAAACCACGGACTTCGGTCACGGTCATCCCCTGGACACCCGCTTGGGTCAGGGCGTTCTTGACGTCTTCCAGTTTGTAGTGACGCAGAACGGCTTCCACTTTTTTCATGATCAACTCCTGTCGTTATGTTGAGAGAATGAATGTGTGAGAACAATGAGATCAAAAGTGATATTAGATGGCATCGACGCCGGATTCACCGGTGCGGATGCGAACCATTTCTTCCATTTCGGTGACGAAGATCTTCCCGTCGCCAATTTCGCCCGTGCGGGCGGACTTGATGATGGTGTCGATCACGGTTTGAGAGAGGTCGTCGGTGACGACGACTTCAATTTTCGCCTTGGGCAGGAAGTCGACGGTGTATTCCGCGCCACGGTAGTGCTCTTTGTGGCCTTTCTGTCGACCAAACCCGCGCGTTTCCGAGACGGTCATGCCCTGGATGCCTACGGCGGTCAACGCGTCCTTCACTTCTTCCAGTTTGAAGTGCCGGATGATGGCTTCGATTTTTTTCATGATGTTCCCTTTCGATCGTCGGGCCAGAGGTAAAACGTGATGTGTCTGCGGTGATGCGTTTCGTGTTTACAGTGCGTCGTCGCCGGTTTCTCCGGTTCGCACCCGGACGGCATCGTTGAGGGGCAGTACCAGCACGCAGCCGTCTCCCACCTCTCCGGTTCGGGCGGCCTTAACAATCGTGCGCACCGTTTCGGCACAATCGGCATTGGTAACGGCCACTTCGACCTTGACGCGTGGCGTGAAATCGACAGCGTATTCCTGTCCGCGATAGACTTCGGTGTGGCTGGGTGTATGGCCGCTGCCACGGACTTCACTGACCGTGATACCGTGAACGCCGAGGGTCACCAGGGCGGTGCGGACATCATCGAGTTTGTGGTGGCGGATAATGGCTTCAATTTTTTTCATGGTGTTCACCGTTCGGTTGGTGACTCTGGTGTTTTCGCCAGCGAGCAGGCGATGGATTGCTATATAGGAAATGGCGTGCCAGCGAATCTCGAATTCTTTTGAGGCGGTTTCGGTTCGCTGTAACTTCAAATCTGGTTGTTGCTTAGCGACGGAGCGGAGATGCGGTGAAGGGGCTGCAATTTCCCAAGTCTCTGTTTCAGTCACATGACAAACAGCAGCTACCGAGGATGAGTGACCCGGGTTTTGGCCATTTTTCGCTTGGAAAACCGCGATTCACACCAATGTGACACACATTCACAGGGATGAGACGACCCGTGATGTGAGATCTACCGAAATTGCTCACTGTCGAGTTTGTGATTCTTCATCAGCCGATAGAGCGTTCCGCGGGGGAGTTCGGCCTCGTCCGCGGCGGCTTTGACATTGCCGTGGTGCTTGACCAGCAACTGCGTCAGGTAATCGTGTTCAAAGCGGGCGACGCAGGCCTCGCGCTGGGCAAAAAAACTGCGTGTGGATGAGATCTCCGAAGAACCCGTTGGGTCCACGGGTTCTCCGGCACTGGCGATCAATTCATCGGGAAGATCATCCAGGGCAATCATCGACCGTTGCGTCAGCGCGATCCCCCGACGAATCACATTCTGCAGTTCGCGAATGTTGCCTGGCCAGCGGTAGTGAGCCAGCACGTTGTAGGCTTCCGGCGAAATCCCGACGACCTGTTTGCCCATTTCCCGGCTGAAACGCTGGGCAAAATGCTCGGCGATCAGCCCCAGGTCATCGCCACGATGCCGCAAAGGAGGCAAGTCGATCCGCACGACATTGATGCGGTAATACAGATCTTCTCGAAACAGTTTCTCGCGGATCATCTCGTCCAGATCGCGAGCCGTTGCAGCGACAATACGGACATTGACCTTAATCTCCTCTCGGCCACCAACACGCCGCAGTTTGCGCTCTTGCAGGGTCCGTAGCAGTTTCGCCTGTAATAACAGGGGGAGTTCGCCAATTTCGTCGAGGAAAAACGTCCCCCCATCGGCATATTCGAGGAGACCAATGCGGCGGCTGTCGGCCCCGGTAAAGGCCCCTTTTTCATGGCCGAAGAACTCGCTTTCCAGCAGGTTTTCGGGAATCGCACCGCAATCGACGGCGACAAAGGGCTGATTCACGCGATGGCTGCGCTGATGAATCGACCGGGCGACCAGTTCCTTCCCGGTCCCGGTTTCTCCGCGAATCAGCACGTCGACATCGGTAGCGGCAACCTGGTCAATAGTGTCAAAGACCTTGCGCATCTTGGGGCTGCTGCCCACAAAATCATCGAACTGCCGGGGCAGTTCCTGCTGTCGACGGAGAATCTCGGCCTCGAGGTTGTTCCGTCGTTGCGAGAGGAGCCGCTCGATCGCGGCACGCAGTTCTCCGCCGGGGACGGGTTCCAGCAGCAAGTCGCCGGCACCGAGCCGCAAGCTTCGTGTCGCGAGGGAGACATCGGCGGTCTCGGCGATCAGTAGCACGGGCAATTCGGCATCGAGTTCTCGAATCACGGCCAGGTGTTGCAGGCCATCCCGATCGGGAGGACGATGAGCCATGATCAGCAGGTCAGGCCAGCCCGCTTCGATCCGCTGATCGGCGGTGGCTACATCGGCCACGCATTCAATATTCCAGGCATCGATGGTCTTCAGATCCGCCAGCCACGGATTTGCGGCACGGGGATCGTCGACGATCAGTAAGCGGGCCGATTTCATGGGCGACAGTCGTTCAGACTCCTGCGAGAGCGCTGGGTGGAATCTTACCGAGTTGGCCCCCGTCCTGTCGATCTGGCCGCCAACTTGGAATGCCGCGAAGGCGGACTTTCGTCAAGGGGGGCTGTCGCGTAGTCTGTCTGCGCGGTGAACGTGTCCTGCGGTACCAGTGAGGCGGATTGACGGATGTTGTGGTGGATGATGGCGGCGACGGCGATTCTCGGCGGGTTGTCTGCCGTCTGGCTGGAGCGACGGATTGCCGTGGAACGTCGCCTGCTGGGCATGGCGGAGCAGAAGCAACCTCTCACGGTGGTACGCCCCGTGCTGGTCACCATCCTGATGCTGCTGCTTGCCGCCTGGGTGATGATTGCCGAGGGCCAGGGTCAGTCGCTGACGACCCCCGAAGTGCAGCCTTCCGCGACCGGGCAGGTGGCACGCACGGGCTTTCATGTGATTCTGGTCGTGTTGCTGGTGCTGGGCACGGTCATCGACCTGGACTGCTATCTGCTGCCCGATGCGATTACCGTGACGGGCTTTGTGATCGGCGTGCTGGTGGCCGTGACTTTCCAGGAGTTGCAGATCACCCATCTCTGGGTCGACTGGGCCTATGCCCGGCCGCAGTTGCAGGGGCCTTACATTCCCGCCTGGTATGACGCGTATCGTTGGGGACATGCGCTGGCCTGGTCGCTGACGGGAGCCGTGGTTGGGGCGGCGATCACGCAAACCGTCCGTTGGTTAAGCCGTCGAATTCTGGGACAGGAAGCGATGGGTATGGGCGATGTGACATTTATGGCCATGATCGGGAGTTTCCTCGGTTGGCAAGCGGTCATCATCGTCTTCGCGGTGGCTCCACTCACGGGTTTGGGATTTGCGATCGCCGGTAAGTTTCTCGCCAACCGTCCCTATTTGCCCTACGGTCCCTGTTTGGCTGCGGCGGCCATCCTGGTGCTGCTGGGCTGGTCGCGGATCTGGGAGCAGACGCGGCTGATGTTCAGCGACCTGTGGGGCGTGGCGTTGATTGCCCTGGTCGCCTTGGCCGCCCTGGTGGTGCTGCTGATGGGGCTGCGGACGTACCGGCAGATTCCCACAGGTGTCTCGTCGTAACTCGCTGTCTGTGAATGTCTTATGGTTTGCAGGCGGGCGCGGGGGTGGAGACCCACGGAGAACTCAGGAGAGAGGGCCGGAACAAACCCCGTGCTGTTGACATGGGTCTTGTCCCGCCCCTACCCCTCTCTCCCAAGTACGCCGTGGAGACACAAAGTCGAAGGGCGTCGGCGGACATCGCCGCCGTCTTCCTAAAGCGATCTCTCTCGGAAACTGAATACGTTCTGACCGCGATGTTGTGACACGATTTCCAGCGTCAATGCGTTCGGAGGGCTCAGATCCAGCGGGATCGAGACCCAGGTGTGTCGCCGTCCCGCTGCGCGTTCGCTGGGCAAGTCTGACCAAATCGCGCACACCCAACCACTTCGTGGCAGTCGGTTTTGGTAGACGTCAACAGTGGACCGGCGGAATGCCTTGCAGTTTTGCAAAAACAGGGGTTCGGTTTGCCGAAGTTTTCTGGAAATGCTGGGCGTGGCATAGCCCTTGCTTGGAAGTGGAAATTCGTGCCCTCCCCCCGAACTATGCCCATCGGCAGATGCCCCGTCTTGAGGATCGGGTTATGACGTCCCTGGATACCCCGCTGTCGACGGCTGCCACCGAATTCGCCTATCTGGCTTTGGGGGATTTGTGTGAAGTGTTGGAGCAGTCCAACGACACCTGCAACTGCCGGTGGCTCATTGCCATTCTCGACCATTTGCTGACGCATCGACCCGTGCTGGAGCAGATTGTGCTGCTGACCGGCGGCATGCTGGACCAGACAGAGCAGGATTTCTACGCGAAACTGCAGCGCCTGCGCGATCGGGTGGCCCACCGCAAACCGTACCTCATTCTGGGCAACGAAGTCCGCTGCGATCTGCTGAAGCTCTTCGGGACCGCATTTCGTCGTTAGACAAGCCGCTTACTCTGTTGCGCGACGTCCGCGGCGGGTTGCTTCCAGTTGTTCGCGAGCGTGTTCCACGAACGACTGCAATTCCTGGTTGTCAGCGTACAATGTGACCACGCTGTTCCAGATCGTGCGGGCTTCAAACACTTTTCCCTCGTCGGCGGCGGCCGTGGCCCGGGACAGGGCCTGCTCGATGATCTGCACGCGATCGAGTTTATCGCCCCCCGCCGCCGTAATTTCGGCGATTTTCTGCCGGGCCAGCAAAACATAGACCCGCTCATCGGGACGATCGGCCAGCAACTCGACCATGCTTTCATAGACTTCCAGTGCCGAGACACGGTCTTCAATCCCGCCAGACAGATACTTCTGCGCTTCCAGAAAAAGACGTTCGCCTTCCGACTTGGCGGGGCGCGGTCCGCGATTCCTGGCCTGTTGTTCGGCGAAGTAGATGTCGGCCTTATCAAGCAGTTGCTGGGCCTCCGCGGCATGGACTCCTTGAGGAAACCGTTGCAGGAGTTCGGGGAGATACTTGTTCTTGGCATCGACCCAGCGCGTCGGATCTTTCTCTGCCATCAGGGCTTGCGCACGAGACCAGAGCACCCGTTCGCTGGGGTACAAGGCTCGTTGAATCTGCCAGCCCAGGACGCCGATCACGAGCGTTAAGCAGACCGCGAGAAACCAGAGGTTCTCATAGAACGGCACCTGATCGCGCTTCTTCTTCTTTTTCTTTTTCTTGGTTGCGTCGAGTTTGGTCACCCCTTCGACACCGGCGGTTTTGGTGGCCTCACCTGCCAGCGTCGCGCCGACCAGACTGGCCTGGCGCGAAACTTTGGCCTTCACGTCATCGACCGCCATCTGCAAAGCGAGCGCATCGTAAATGCGTTCATCGGGTTCTTTTTCGAGCAGTCTGTCGACCAGTTCTTCGAGCCAGATCGGAATGTCGCGAGTCAGCGAGCTTACACGCGGCGGATCATCCTGCAGATGCTTGACCAGGAGTTCACCGGCGTTTTCACTTTCAAACGGAGTCTCGCCCGTGAGCATTTCAAACAGCACGCAGCCGAGGGAGTATAAGTCGGTGCGGCGGTCGACGGGGGGCTTGCCACGAATCTGTTCCGGGGCCATGTAGGCGTAGGTGCCCACGGTTTTTCCGGCGGCGGTGAGAGCGGTGGCCGTGGTGTCTCGCGCGATGCCAAAGTCGGTCAGTTTGACCATGCCATCGGCCGTCAGCAGCAGATTGGCGGGTTTGAGATCGCGATGGATGACCCCTGCGGTATGGGCATGTTCCAGGGCTTCCGCGATTTGCCGGGTGATGTTGAGAGTTTCTTCCCAGGGGATTCGGCCGCGTTTTTTGAGCACGGCTTCCAGCGAGCCACCCTGCACGAGTTCCATGGCATAGAACCGCTGCGTGCCAACTTTACCCCCGCCGTAATACCGCACGATATGGGGGTGTTGCAGCTTTTTAAGGATCGCGATTTCGCGCTCGAAGCGCTGTTGCACCTGGGGCGATTCGTTGACGTCGGGGGCCAGCACCTTGATGGCGCAGGGCATGCCCGTTTTCGTATAGATCGCCCGATAGACGACACCCATGCCCCCGGTGCCAATTTTGTCACCGAGTTCGAACGGACCAATCATCCGCTTCGACATGGAAAAACCTATCCCGCGATGTGTCTATGTGACATGGAGAGTGGATGACATTTTTCAGGGGCCGCAGGCGAGACCGTATCACCTGGCGTCATCTGCTGACAAGACCCCCGAGGAAAATGGATGCGCTCAAACATCTATTCTGATTGGCGGATCGACGAGACGCAACGCTGATTTCCCAACGGCTTTGTGCCACGGCTCTGTGAGCCATGCATTTTTCACGAGGATGTGAGAATTCACCCAGCTCGCAGAGCCGTGGCACGCTGTCAAGCAGCGAACGGCTAACCAACGAGGGGCGCACAGCGCCGCACGATCTCACGGGCACTGCGCAGGCCATCGACCGCAGCGCTCACGATCCCACCGGCATATCCAGCCCCTTCACCCACGGGGTACAGTCCCGCGATGCTCGGGCAAGCGCGAGTTGTCAGGTCGCGGTCCATGCGAATGGGCGAGCTCCCCCGCATTTCAGGGCCCACGAGAATGGCATGTTTCAGAAAATCACCCCGCAGCTTGTGATCCATCTGCGGCAACGCCTGACGTAACGCGGCACTGACGACCGGAGGCAGGACTTCATCGAGAGCCAGAGGCGCTTGCCCGCGTTGATAGGAACAGTTGTAGCGTGTCTCGCCCGAAGGCACGCGGCCTGTCAGAAACTCCTTTGCCGACTGCACCGGAGTGAAATAGTTGGACCCCGCCAGCCGATAGGCTAAACCCTCGTAGTGACGTTGCAGGAACATACCGGCAAGGGGATGGTCGCTGCCGAATTCCCGGGGATCGAGCGTGACCATCACGCCGCTGTTGGCGAAGGGCGTATCGTGCCGGGAATTGCTCATGCCGTTGGAACAGAAGCAATCGGGTTCTGAGATACTGGGGATGATGATGCCTCCCGCACACATGCAGAACGTGAAGACATCGCGCGAGCCTCGGGCTTGCAGGGTGTAGTCGGCGGCTCCCAGCAATGGTTCATACCCTGGTTTGCCATACTTATGGGCGTTGATTTGACGTTGCGGCTGTTCGATGCGCAGGCCCAGTTGAAAGGCCTTGGGCTGAATAGGCACACCCTGTTCATGCAGCACTTCGATGGTGTCGCGCGCACTATGCCCGATCGCGAGCACCACTTGAGAACTGGCCAGATACCCGGTGTTGGTCTGCAACCCGACAATGCGACCGTCGCGCAGGTCGAGCCGTTCGAGGACGCAGCCGAAGCGGTATTCTCCCCCCAGCAGTTCAATTTTTCGCCGGAAGTTTCGACAGATCATGGGGAGCTTGTTGCTGCCCAGATGCGGACGATTCTCGTACAGAATCGATGCACGGCCACCGCATTCCACGAAACGTTCGAGCACCCAGTCGACATCCGGACCTTCGAGGCGACAGGTCAGTTTGCCATCGCTGAAGCAACCCGCCCCGCCTTCACCAAACAGGTAGTTGTTGTGCTGTTCAAAGGGGCCCCCCGCATCAAACGCGCGCACCGCCGGAACGCGTTCTTTGACGGGCTGTCCCCGTTCCAGAATCAAGGGGCGATATCCCTTCCATGCCAGATAGTATCCCGCCAGTAAGCCCGCGGGGCCCGACCCGACGACGATGGGCCGCTCGTCGAGTGGCAATGGTCCCACCTCCGGATCGTCAAATCTCTCGGCCTGATAGGCCTGCACATCACCCGAGAGCTTCGCCTGCACGCGCGGCGATTGCAGGACTTCAGCAAGCAAGTCAACCACCGTGGAATAGACGAATTGCAGATCCCGCGAGGAGCGGGCATCCAGACTCTTTTTAAGAATCCGCCAGCGCAGAAGGTCTTCGGTCTGCACACCCAGGCGGCGCGCCAGCAGGGGCGGCAACTCCGTTTCGGGGGCTTCCACGGGAAGACGCAGATTCGATATTCGCAGTGACATGGACAAGTCGATCACGATCCCCAAAGTTCACTATCTGCCAGGCGTGGTTTCGGCGAACGTAGAGACATTTGTCCCATCGCAAGCCGTTCTGCATTTCCACGCGGGTCACTCAGAACCTGTAGTCAAAAGAATCCCGCGGAATGCATACCGCATCATGTGAAAAGCCAGATACCGGGAAACCTGCGAATTTCTGGCTTTCTGCATTCTGCCTTCTGCTTTCCGCAGTCGCTCGTACTCCATCTGAGAACAGGTCACTAAGATGGCGGCAGGCTCTCCTCGGAATCAAGTCGCTCGGGGGAAGACTCGGAACTTCGCAGGCCCAGCTGTTCCATTCGCCTGTACAACCGGGCACGATTGATTTGCAATAATTCGGCCGTGAGGGTGATGTTGTGTTGAGTTTCCGCCAAGACCCGGGCGATCTGCTCGCGTTCCGTGGCTTCCAGGATGAGGTCGAGCGAGCGGTTGTGTCGGAGAATCGGACCCAGTCGCTGGGCTTCGACACCGGCACGAAATCGAAAGGGCAGATGCTCGGCAGTAATCAAGCCCGTTGTGCAAGTTGACTGGGCCTCTTCGAGCACCTTCCGAAATTCATCAAGGTTTCCTGGCCAGCGATAGCGATCAAGCTGCGGCCAGACATCGTCCGCGAAGCCATGAATCTGCTGTTCGCGGTGCCGATTGCCTTCTTCCAGCAGGAACTGTCCCAGCAGTCGCAAATCGGTTCCCCCCCGTTCGCGCAAGGGAGGCAGGTGCAGAGTGAGCGGTGAAAGCAGATACCACAGTTCGCTGGCAAAGCGGTCGTCGGCGATCAGCGGTTGGAGATCGACCGTGGTCGCGGCCATGATGCGCACGCCACGTTCCGTAGCGGGGCGTTGCAAAGCCGAGATCAGTCGTTCCTGAACATCGGCCGGGGCTGCGTCGATGTTTTGAAAATACCAGGTATCGCAGGTAATTTCTCCGCCTGAACGGGTTGCTGGTCCGGAGTCTGTCAGTCGCTTGAACAGCGTTTTCAGTTCGGAAGCCGGGGTCAACTGGCAGTCGAGTACCAGAATCGATCCCGTGTTTTGTGGGCTGGTCTGATGAATCGAGCGGGCCAGATGTTCCTTGCCAGTCCCGTTTTCTCCCGTCAGAAGCACGGGCGAAAGAGTTTGCCGGGCGAGTTGTGCCTGCACCAACACACGCTGCATCGCCGGACAACTGCCGATGAGTGATTTTTCGCCGAACCGGCGGCGGTGCTCAAATCGCAATTGGGCGAGCCGGGTTGAGAGCGACGGGATGCCCGCTGGCAAATCGCCTTCAGGAGCCTCAGGGGGCTGTTCTTCCACGATGCCCAGAATCGCCAGCAGATCGTGATCATGGGCTCCACGAACTGGCCAGTATTGTACGGTGCGGACCGCCGGGTCTGCGTGTTGATGAGTCCAGAGGATCTGGCAACGTGCCGCTTGACCTTTCCACACGGCCTCTGGCGGCATGAGTGCCGAGAGCAGGGCTTCCACGCTCTGGGGATTGGGGGTGGAGATTTGTCGAGTACGTTGGCCGAGAATCTGCTCGGCAGGCCAGCCAGACTGTTGTTCACAGCCGTGGTTAAACAGCACGATGCGCTGCTGCGGATTGATCACAAACATGGGAGTCGAGGAGTCGCGCAACCAGACCAGACTGCGAGGTGAAGCGGTACGCCGTGTCGACATAGGGAACTCATGGGCTGGAAAGCTGGTGGTTTGGGCGAGGCGACCCTCTGTCGGTCGGTCAAACTGGAAATAAACTTGGGGTCTGGCGTTTAGGGTGACATGGTATTGTCACCAAGGCATGCGATGGTAACGACAGAGCGTGGGCCAAGCTTTTGCCGGGCGATGCCAATCGACCAGCAGAGGACGGGATCTTGGCTCGCCTCATTCGAGTTGCTCTATTCATGAATCCTACAATCGTACCGCGACTGACGGTCTCACCGGCGTGGCTTTATTGTCCGCGCTGCGGAAATGGCGTGACTTTTGGTTCCAGTCTGCAGCATGAATTGGTGCGCGTTGCCATACAATTGCAGATTCAGCGGAACGGAACCCAGGTGCGTTGCCGTAACTGCTCATCTTCGTTTGTCTTACGTGAATTGCCTTGGTTTGACAACGCCACGTCGGACGAGGATGAACCGGAGTCGGTCGAGTCTCGTGAAGCGCTCGAGAGCCTGGTCGATGACGAACTCTGAGATCGGCAGTTATTGCCGATCAGCGCCGATTCCTGCGGGTCCGTGCGGCATTTCGTGCGGGTCGCGAAGGATTTCCTCAAGCTCATCTTGGCAATTCAGATCTCGTGAACTACAACCCGCCCGGCGTAGGCACTGTCGGCAGAGGTTCGCATCGGCGAACAGGGCCGGTCGGTCCTCGCTCTCCCAATCTCCCTGTATCACATCTCGTTGACTGGCCCGGCTACGAACGGACGATTTTGTCTGTGCGTGGTGGTTTTGCGTCACTCGTTGCGGTCTGCAATCCGGGTGGCGTGAACATGGTTCATTACGTCTTCACGTAATGCGCCGGGTGGTTCCTGGAGTGACCGATGACTTCGATTTCTCGCGGCAGTTGGCTGATGCTGAGCCTCGCCTTATGTACCGTGATTCCGGCCTGTCAGTCGCCGTATCAACGCCAGTTGGCCCACAGCCAGATGATGTCGCGGCAGATGTATCTGCAAAACCAGCACATGGCGGCGGAACACAGCGGACTGAATGGCACGCTGGGCACGCTTGCCGCCGACAAACAGCGCCTGGAGCAGGAGAACCAGTCGCTGAAAGCCAATCTCGATCTGGCCAATCAACGGATCGACAACATGGCCTCGGCCAACAATCAACTGGCGGACAAGTACCGCGACATCCTGACCAGCAGCACGAATACGAACCCTCTCAACAGCGACCAGATTCGTCAGTTGGAAGAGTTGCGTCAGAAGTATCCAGAGTTTGAATTTGATCCGCAGACCGGGGTGAGCAAGTTCAGCACCGACCTGCTGTTCATGTCGGGCAGTGATCAGATCACGCCACGATCACTGGAAATTCTGCGGGAGTTCACGAACATCGTGAACAAACCCGACGCTCAGAATCTGAAGATTCTGGTGGTCGGTCACACCGATGATCAGCCCATCGCCAAGGCCCGCATGCGGCATGCAACCAACTGGCACCTTTCGACCAACCGGGCTTGTTCGGTGGTGATGGCCATGAGAAACAGTGGCATTGCCAATGAGCGCATGGAAGCCGCAGGCTATGGGGAAAATCAACCCCTGACGCCGAACACCAGCGATGCGGCCCGGGCAAAGAACCGCCGTGTCGAAATCTTCCTGCTGGCCCCGGAAGCCAGTTTCACCGCCTGGAACATCGGCCCCGAATTGAAGTAAGCGGCGAAGGCGGAATGTATGTACGGCGTGATCGTGCGATTGATGCAGCCGTACGGCGTGTGTTTGTGGCTGTTGACACTCAGCCTCGGCTGGGTTTACTGGCGGCAACGTGCATCGCGGCGATCGCTACGCTGGCCGATGGTCTGGCTCGCGGTCGTGCTGGTCGACTCGTTGCCGCTGTCGGTCTGGCTGACCAACGCCTTTCTAGAGCAACAGTTCCCGCGTGTTGTGGAGCGTCCACCGGAGATGCGGGCCATTGTTGTGCTGGGCGGGGGAGCCATCCCTCCCAGAAACGAACACGACAAGTCGCGACCCGGGCAGAGTTCTCTGCTGCGGACTTTACGGGCGGTGGAACTCTATCACCAGGGACCGCCCTGTCTGGTTGTGGTCTCCGGGGGTTGGCCTGATCCTGACAAGGGCCTTGTCAGTCCCGGTGCTACGATGGTTGAAGTGTTACTTCAGAATGGTGTGGCCGCGGCCGACATCGTGCTGGAAGAACGCTCGCGGAACACCGCACAAAATGCCACGTTTTCTGCCGAGATTCTGCGGGAGCGAGGCGTTACCGATCAGGTCGCACTGGTGACCAGTGCGGCACATCTCTGGCGGTCGGAACGGCTCTTTCGCCGCGAGAAGTTGGGCGTGATCCCCGTGGGCTGCGATTACCACACCGACAAGTTAGAGGCGAGTGTATGGCTGTTGTGGCCAGCGGGTGATGCCATCAGCATGAATCAGGATGCCTTTCACGAGTATCTCGGAATTGTCGCATACTGGTGGCAGGGTCGGCTTTGAACGACTTCGTCAGCAGCGTCTTCAGCGGCAGGTTCCAGCCCGCGAGCAGTGCCGGAAACTCCAGCATCTGTTCCGCTGTAATGAGCTGCACGGGTTCATCGCCGCGGAAAATCTGGGCGAGTTCGCGTTCCGGATCGATCACGCAGACCGTGTTCACGCCGACGGTCAACAGTTCGGAAACCTTCTTCAGCAAGTCGGTCCAGCGATCGGACGGCGATTTGACTTCAAAGACCAGACCGGGGGGGACTTCCGGATAACCTTCCGGCGCCTGGTCGGCGGGCAGAGTGGCGTAACTGTAATAAGCGACATCCGGGCCACGCACGGTATCCGGGTTGCGTTCCGTGATGACCCCAGAGTCGTTACTCACCAAGTGGCCTGTATCTTGTTGATCAAGATAACGACCCAACTGACGAACTATCTGCGTGCAGATTTTTCCCTGACGAAAGCCAGGTGAAGGCATGTCGACAACCCTTCCGGCGATGAGTTCCGAGTGGGGATGGGCAGACTTCCATGTGCGAAATTCATCGGCGGTGATGAATCGTTGAGAAACAGTCGCGGTGGACATGCTGGGTTTCTCCCGAACTTGCGGCTTCTGGTCCTGATGCGCGACAAAGGCCCCGAAGAGTGATCTTCAGGGCCTCGCGCGTCTCGTGAATTGTCAGGTCATTGTTCACGTTACTCGACGATAATGTCTTTCACCGTATGCCCACTGGGAATCATGGGCAACACGTGTTCCTGGTACGGGCAGACGACGTCGAGCAGGTAGGGCTTGCTGGAATTCAGCATGGCGTCGAGCGCCTTGGGAAATTCCTTCTTGCTGCGCACCTGCTGGGCTTCCATTCCAAAGCCCCGCGCGACCTGCACGAAGTTCGGATAAGTCTCTTCGTAGTGACCGCCCGCCCCCTGGCCCACAGCTTCAGGATGGTCGACCGGTCCCAGATAAGTGTGGGCACGATTTCCATCGTGGAAGCGATCTTCCCACTGCATCACCATGCCCAGGTGCTGGTTATTGAGCAGCAGGATCTTGACGGGCAGGTTTTCGCAGTTCAGTGTCGCGAATTCCTGCACGTTCATCAGAATCGAACCATCGCCATCGATATCGACCACCAGCGAGTTCGGATGCCGGGCCTGCACACCCATCGCGGCGGGAAGTCCGAAGCCCATCGTCCCCAGGCCCGAGCTGCTGAGCCAGGTGCGGGGTTTGTTGAACTTGTAGAACTGGGCCGCGAACATCTGGTGCTGACCGACCCCCACGGTGATGTAGGTGTCGCGATCTTTCGTTTTCTGCCACAGTTGATCAATAGCATACTGCGGTAGAATCAGATCTCCCGCGTCTTTGTACTTCAGCGGGAACTTGTCACGCCATTCGTTGATCTGCTTCCACCACGCCGAAATCTCGGGCACGTCGTCATCGGCGACCAGGGCGTTCAAGCCTTGCAGCACGTCCTTGACGTTGGCCACCACGGGAATGTGGGCCTTCTTGTTCTTATTGACTTCCGACGGATCGATGTCCACATGCACGATCTTCCCGTGCTTAGCGAACTCGGCGAGTTTGCCGGTCACGCGGTCATCGAACCGCACCCCAAACGCCAGCAGCAGGTCGGCTTCATTGACGGCGTAGTTCGAGTAGACGGTGCCATGCATGCCCAGCATGTGCAGCGACTGCGGATCGTCACCGGGGAAGGCCCCCAGGCCCATCACGGTCATCGCGACGGGGATGTTGGTCTTCTTCGCAAACTTGGTGAACTCTTCCGCCGCGTCGGACTGAATGATGCCCCCGCCGATGTAGAAAATCGGTTTCTTGGAGTCCTTGATCGCCGCGAGAATCTGGCGGATCTGGTTCGGATGGGGCTTGCGCACTTCCGGATGATAACCGGGCAGGTTCATCGGCGGATCGAGGTCGGGTTCCTCGGTGAACTTCGTCAGTTGCACATTCTTGGGAACATCGATGAGCACCGGGCCAGGACGGCCGGTGTTGGCGATGTAGAAGGCCTCTTTCACGATGCGGGGAATTTCCTTGGGGTCGGTCACCAGATAATGATGCTTGGTGATCGCCCGACAGATTTCGATAATCGGCGTTTCCTGGAACGCATCGGTGCCGATGACGGTGGTCGGCACCTGGCCGGTGATCGCCACCAGCGGAATGCTGTCCATCTTGGCATCGGCAATGGCGGTCACAAGATTGGTCGCACCGGGGCCGCTCGTGCCCATGCACACGCCCACCTGGCCTGTGGTACGGGCGACACCCTGGGCGGCGAACGCCCCACCCTGCTCATGCCGGGGCAGAATCGTGCGGATTTCTTCGCGATGGTAAGTGAGAGCCTGATGCAGCGGCATGCTGCAACCGCCCGGGTAGGCGAAAATGAGATCGACGCCCTGCCGGATCAGCGCCCGGACCAGTACCTCGGCCCCGTTCAACTCGGCAGGTGGAGCGACAGGTGTGGTACAGGCTTGGGGTTGCGTGGCGACGGACACGGGGGCATTCCTTTGAACAGATGCTGGAGTAAACGAACACTGAACCGACATGACCTGGCTGCCGTGAGGGTAGTCACCCCGGAAAAACAGCCATTGTCACGCCTGCCATCAGTTTAGACAGCCGACACAGGGGATTCGAGCCCGGTTCGATACGATCGCGAATGAATACGGAAATCTGCCGTCGGCCATACCTGGCGGTCAGTTGGGAATCACCCGGGATACAGTTGGTTGTGCTGGTTGTAAGTTTTATTCTGGTAATGGGATACGTGTTTTATGCGCTGGGTTTCGCGATTTGTGGCTCGGGCCATGCAGGAGATTCCGCAAGCGGATTCGGCTGCCGCGTCCAGTTCTGAAACACCACCAGAATCGCCACGGAAACCGCCAGACAGAGCCCCAGCAGCGCGGGCTGGTACCGCAATCCGTCACTTTCGACGAGGAAAAACCAGTCCCAAAGCCCACCCTGTGGGATCTGTGATCCAAACTTATTCCGGACCAGTTCCAGTCCGTTGTACGCAAAATGGAAGGCGATGCCCGGGAACAAACTTCGGGTGCGGACGGCGATCAAACCGAGCACCAGGCCCAACAGTGATGCATTCAACACCTGCTGCGGAATCATGTGAATGATGCCGAAGGTGAGTGCCGAGAGCACGATCGCCAGTCCTTCCCGTCCCCCTCGTTTGAAGCCGCTGAGCAGGAACCCACGGAACGCCACCTCTTCACAAATGGCGGGAGCCACGGCGAATGCCAGCACGGGCATCCACCAACTGATGTCGTCGCTGGTGATGGCCGACAGAACCTCGCTGACACTGGCGGGCAACGGCGGAAAGAACCAGCTCATCCGTGCCGCAAACTCCAGAGACAACGGATGCAATGTCATCGCCAGCAACACGGCCAGCGGTATGGCGAACAGTCCCGGCCATTTCAGGCGGAATGTTTCCCGCACGCTCGATGTGAGAATCACTCCCATGAACAGCGGCGGTGTGGCCACAATCACCAGTTGCTGAATGATCAGCAGTTGCATCATCAGCCAGCCACGCTGATCGGGGGTCGCCGCTTGCAATGGTGACTGAAAGACTTTCATGGCCGCGAACTGCAAGAGCATGATCAGCACAAATGCGAACGCGGCTTCCGAGAACGAGGGCGTGGCTTCCTTGTCGCGCAGCAGATGTCGTAGCCACAGCCTCACATCGAACCGTTCCGCTTCCCGGAACAGTACTTCTTCACTGCCAAACTGATCAATGGCCCACCATAGCGCGAGTATGCTGTAACCAAACGACGTAAACAACACCGGCAGAATGTAGACCGCCATCGATGCGGCCGTCGGAGACAGCAAGCCTTTCAGCAACAGCGCCGGTCCCATCACGGGCATCACGCTATAAAACGGTTGCATCTCGACGGCCGGTGACAGGCAAAACACGGTCAGTCCCAGGGTCACCATCAGCAGTGGCGTGAGATAGTACTGACCTTCCTTACTGCTGCGGGCAAAGGTCGCAAATGCGAGACACAACGCGCTAAACAATGCCGACAACGGCACCAGAATCACCGCCACCCATAGCAGCGCGGTAACAGGCGGCAATGCCAGGTCGACCATCCGCGACATCGCCCCCGTTTCGGCAAGCGACACCATGTACTTCCCGGTGAAGCCCAGGCTCGACAGATTCAGCAATGCCGTCGCGGCACTGAAAAGTTGCACCGTGAAAAACTTGCCGAGCACGATTTCGGTGCGCGACGCCGGGCAGATGAGCAGCGTTTCCATCGTCCCGCGTTCTTTTTCTCCGGCTCCCAGATCGATCGCCGGATAGAACGCCCCCGTCAGCGACATGATCACCAGCAGCGCGGGGAACAGCTTGCTCCACACATTCGCCGCCAGTTCTTCCTGTCGCGCGAGATCGATCGCATCGGCATTCACCGGTTCCGGTAAGCTGGCGGGTAAGCCCACTTCTTCCAGCGTCTGCCGTAGAATCGCCCGTTCCCAGTGATCGAGAATGGCCTGCACGCGATTGGTGGCGATCAGCGATTTTTCATCGGCACTGTTCTGCAAGATGAGCGGCCGCGGATAGTTGAAGGGGCTGGCTCGATTGCCCCGCGTGCGGACCTCGGCTTTCATCCGCTCCAGATTCTGGGCAAACCCCTCGGGAATCACGATCAGAACTTGCATGGCCCCATCGTTGAAACGCGTCCCCAGATCCAGCGTGAGAGCTGCGGCTTGATCCTTCAAGCGGGCCAGAGAGGCCACATCACCCGCTTCTTTGGCGGTGGCGATCTGCGAGGTCAATACTTCCCGTTGCTCCAACAGTTCTCGCAAGGGTCGAGCCGCAGCGAGTAATTCCTGCTGACGCGGCGACTCTGCGCCCGTGTCGGTAATCACTTCCAGCTTGCCGGCATCCGCAGGGTTGCGGAACCATTCTGCCGCGAATTGTCCTTCCGCGAGTAACGCCGGGTTGGTTGGTAACGAGTCGGTTCCCACCACCACCACCGTGCGGGGCTGTTCCGAAAAGAGCACCGTCAGTTGCACCATGCCAATGCCCAGCGCGGGATACAGCAAAATCGGCAACACGGCGATCATGAACAGCGTCCGACGATCGCGGAGCTGATCCAGCACTTCCCGGCGGAATATCAAGCCAACGTTACGCCAACGCATAATGAGAGAGCGGAAGGCGGAAGGCGGAAAGCTGAGAGCAAGACTCTGGCTTTCCGCTTTTTGCTTTCAGCTTTTCGCTCCTTGTAAGAGCTCGTCATGTCGGTCAATCAACTCGAAAAACAACGCTTCCATATCGGTTTTGCCGTACTGGTCCTGGAGTTCGTCGAGTGAGCCGATCGCCAGAATGCGGCCCTTGTAGATGATACCGATCCGGTGACACAACTTCTCGACCTCACGCATGATATGGGTCGAATAGATGATGCACTTGCCCTGATCGCGTAAGGCCTTGATCTCATCGACCACCGTGCGGGCCACCAGCACATCGAGGCCCGAGGTCGGTTCATCAAAGATCAGCACCGGCGGATCATGCACGATGGTGCGGGCAATCGACACCTTCTGCTTCATGCCGGTCGACATCTTCGACCCCAGCACATCGCGGATTTCCTGCATGTTCAGGCGATCGAACAGGTGCTCGATCCGCGGTTGCAGCACATGCTCCGGAATGCCGTACAACCGACCGAAGTAAACCACCATTTCATAAGCGGTCATGCGGTCGTAGATACCGGTGTTGTTCGACATGAACCCAATGCGTGACCGCACTTCTTCCGGATGCAGCGCGACGTCATAACCGGCGACCATCGCGGTGCCGCTCGACGGACGCAGCACGGTCGATAGAATCCGCAGGCAGGTCGTCTTGCCCGCGCCGTTTGGCCCGAGTAATCCGAAAATCTCGCCCGGTTGGACCTGAAAGCTGACATGATCCAGGGCCGTAAAGCCCCCATCCAGCCGCAAATCGGCAAACCGCTTCGTCAACTGTTCCACATGGATCATGTTTGTTAGCCGCGAGGCGCACGCCGAGCGCGAGTCATCATCACACTCGATCGACATCGGCACATCGGCCAACGATCATCGCGGGAATCTCGGCGTTATGCCAGCACCGGGAGGGCAGTGCGGTGCGACGACGCCGCTTCGAGCGCCTGTGCCGCTGGTTCCGGTTGGTCCAGATATTCGTAATAAACGTTCCGCTGACGGGGAAGGTAACCGGCATCGCGAATCAGCCGCCGAATCGTCTCCAGTGTGAGGTGGTAGACCGTGCCTGCCTGGGCGACCACGTTCTCTTCGATCATCAGGCTCCCCATGTCGTTTGCTCCGAAGAGCAGGGCGAGTCCGCCGATTTTGTCCCCTTGCGTGACCCATGACGATTGGATGTTCGGCACGTTATCGAGATACAACCGCGCCACCGCCTGGGTTTTTAGATACTCGAACGCTCCCGCTTCGGGCATCGTCGACATGTCGACCCCATCGCGGCGGTTATCGAACCACGGGGCATGCGTCGGCGGTTGGAACGTCCAGCAGATGAACGCGGTAAACCCGCCGGTTTCCTCTTGCAGTTCGCGGATGCGGCCGAGATGTTCGATGCGTTCTTCCAACGTTTCGACATGGCCGAACATCATCGTCGCGCTCGACTTGCCGCCCAGCTTGTGCCATTCCCGATGAACGTTGAGCCAATCGTCGGTGAGCACCTTACCGCGGGTGATCATCGAACGGACCCGGTCGACCAGAATTTCGCCCCCCCCACCGGGCAGGCTGCCGAGACCGGCGTCTTTCAATCGCTGCAACACCACGGGCAGCGGTTGCTTCGCGATCTTCATGAAGTGATGAATTTCCGGCGGACTGAAGCCATGGATATTCACTTGCGGATAGTGCGATTTGAGCGTCCGCAGCAGGTCTTCATACCACTCGAAGGGCAACGTGGGATGCAACCCGCCCTGCATCAGAATCTGATCGCCACCCAGGTCGACCGTTTCCTGAATCTTCTGCAAGATGACTTCGGTTGGCAGCACATAAGCTTCGTCGTGCTTGAGAGGGCGGTAGAACGCACAGAAATCGCAGACCGCCGCACAGACGTTCGAGTAGTTGATGTTCCGGTCGATGTTGTACGTGCGATAAGGTTCCGGATGGAGCCGGCGCGTAACGGCATCGGCGGCCTGGCCAATCGCGACGAGGTCGTGCGACTGCAGCAGTTGCAGCCCTTCCTCTGAGGTCAGACGTTCTCCGGCGACGGCTTTATCCAGCACGCGCGATACTGCTGAAGACAAGATCGACTCCTTCCGGCGCCAGTCCGTTGCGCGCGGCTAACTGATGGAACAAACGCAGACCCGTGCGCTCGGCCGAGGCCAGCCGAAAATGCAGGTTCCGCGTGAGATAATGCATAGTAGTCGGCAACGGCAGGCCCAACAACGGAGCCTCACGCCGGGCGATCTCTCCCGCCTGATTCACGCCACGATCACGTGCTTCGCTGAGCGCCGCCTCGATCGGTTCGAGATCGAGCCCCGGTCGGGCGACCCACATGGCGAAGACAAAGGGCAAGCCCGTCCAGTGGAACCATTCCTCGCCGAGATCCCACGTGACCGGGAACTCTTCCTCGGGCGGGTACATGGCCCGGTCGCCAATTAAGAGGATCGCATCGGCCCGGGTATCACTCAGAGAACAGGTGAGCGGCAAAGGTTCGACCGCCGGGGTCACGCCGTAGCGCTCGGCGAGCAGAATTCGGGCGAGTGTCGCGCTGGTGCGCGAGCCTTCATCGAGGGCCAGCGTGCGAATCTTGCCCGGCTGGACCCGGCTGTAGAGTTTCACGCTGAGAACCGGCCCCCGGGCGGCGACACAAGCATCGGAGACGATTTCGTAATTCTGCCGGAAGCCCCGGAAGTATTCGACCGACGGAATCAGCGCCACATCGAGTTCCTCGGCGGCGAGCTGATCGGCCAGACGGCTGGGGTAATCGAGCCGGATATCGGCGTCGGGCAGCAGGACCGCCAAGTCTTCCAGCAACGGCTTGGAGTTCAAATAACTGACAACGCCCAGACGCAACGGCTGATCCCAGCGAGTGTTCGGTGAATAATGCATGATTCATCCTGCCCGCGATGCAGCGGGTCGGTTCCTGTATTGAAGCATCATTGGCGTGATCTTGCGAGTCTCATTCCCCACCTGCGGGCGTGGAGTGCGGAAGGCGGAACGCGGAGTGCAGTCAAGACTTCACCTTCTGGTTCTGGACTCTGGTCACTCGACTCTAGACTCTCTCCTCCCCCGTCATTGCAGATCATGAGAAGGCCGCATACCATCCTCACTGCTAATTAACCGGAAATGGGTTCGAGGATTAACACTTAGCCGCGAGACGGAGTCGAGCGCTGCATTCAGACCCAGCGCTCGACTCCGTCTCGCGGCTAAACGTGGAATGCGATATGTCTTTGCCTGCGTTGAACTTGGCGATTGTTGGGTTGGGAAATGTCGGGACCGGGGTGGCCCGGATTCTGACGGAGCATCCCGAGCGCATCGTCCGCCGGGCCGGGCGACCGGTCGTCATCAAAAAAGCGGTCGTGCGCGACCTGTCCAAGCCGCGCGATGTGCAACTTCCGCCCGGCGTATTGACCGCTGATCTCGACAGCGTGATCCGTGATCCGGAGATCACCGTCGCTGTCGAACTGATGGGCGGTCTGCATCCGGCCCGCGAAGTGGTGTTGGCGTTGCTCGCCGCGGGCAAGGATGTCGTCACCGCGAACAAAGCGTTGCTGCACGAATATGGCGACGAAATCTTCGCCGCCGCTCGTAAGCATGGTCGTACCATCGCCTTTGAAGCCGCCGTCGCGGGGGGCATTCCGATCATCGCGGCGGTCGGACAGTCGATGTCGGCCAACCAGATCGTCGGTTTGCAGGCGATTCTCAACGGCACCAGCAATTATATTCTCTCCGAGATGCTGCTGCATCAGAAGTCGTATGAATCGGCGCTCTCGCAGGCCCAGGCCCTGGGGTATGCCGAAGCCGATCCCTCACTCGACGTGAATGGGACCGATGCGGCTCAGAAACTCGGCATCCTCGTGCAGTTGGCGTTTGGAACCAAGGTGCCCACGGCGGCGTTCCATGTTTCGGGCATCGACAAACTCGATCAGACCGATATCCAGCAGGCGACGGCGCTCGGCTACACCATCAAGCTGCTCGCTACCGCGAAGCTGGTTGATGGCAAATTGCAGATGAGCGTGCGGCCCACGTTAGTGCGGAAAGACCGCCCGCTCGCGCAGACACATGGCCCGTTCAATGCTGTGCTGCTCGATGGCGATGTCGTCGGCAGCGTATGGTATTCGGGGCGCGGGGCCGGGCAGTTGCCCACGGCGAGTGCGGTGACGGCGGATATTATCGACCTCGCGATCGGCCGGGCCCAACTCACGTTCAAGCAACTCGATTTGTGGAACGAATCGCCCACCGTCCCGGTCTTGCCCGAAACGGAGACCTATAGCCGTTACTTCATGCGGTTGCTGGTGGAAGACAGGCCGCATGTGATGGCCGACGTGACCGATATTCTCGGACGGAACAACATCAGTCTGTCATCGGTGATCCAGCCGGAAGCTCCGGAAGTCGAGGCGACAGCGGGCGTGGCCCAGGCTGTCCCATTGATCATCATGACCCATCGCGCGACCACGGGGCAGATCGCCGCGGCGGATGCGGAGTTGGCGAAGTTGTCGACAGTCCGACCGGGCCGCGTATTGCTCGCCGTCGCTGATTAACTTGATCGCGAGCGGTGGGCGTAAGCCCACTGGTTAGTCTTCCGAATGCCAGGTAAATCCGAATGTCGCTGTGCGAGACGTGCCATCATTGCCGCGTCATCACCACGCCGAAAGGCTCGCGGTTTCTGATGTGCCTGCATGCACAAGACGATCGGCGCTATCCGAAGTACCCCCCGCAACCCGTCCAAAAATGTGGGGGATACACCGCACGGCTGAAGGAATCCCAACCCCTAGCGCCCAACACCTGACACCCCATGCCCCACACCCCACTCCGCTATGTGCTCGGATCGCGGTCGCCGCAACGGCGGCAGTTGCTGTCGCTGCTGGTCCCGGTGGAGTTGATCGATGTTGTGCCACCGGCGTCGTCTTCCGAACTAGAATTCGATGGTTTGACCACCTGGCCGGAAATTCGCCAGCGGTTGCAGGAGATCGCGGCGGAGAAGGCACGTCAGGTGATCGAGCAACTGGGGGCGGCACGAACCACATCGACAGTTATCACGGCGGACACGACGATCGTTGTCTCAACACAACGGCCTGTAACCCTGGCTACTGAGGGCATTCCCGATGATATCGGGCCAGTGCAAGCCCTGGGGCAACCGCCGGATAATGGTCTGTATGCCGATACCGTCCGCAGTTGGTTTCACGATCATTATGCGGGGCAGACGCACTGGGTTGCGACGGCATGGCAGATCGTACATCCGGATGGTGCGATCATGGCGGAGGTCGCTACGACCGCGATCACGATGCGACCCGCAGACCCGGCGTTGATCGAATGGTACATCGCCACGGGAGAACCGCGGGGCAAAGCAGGGGGGTATGCCATCCAGGGCGCGGGCAGCGTGTTCGTGACAGCAATCAAGGGCAGCTTGAGTAATGTGATTGGATTGCCGTTGGAACAGATGATGGCCGCATTGTCTTAGCCCCGGTGAGTCACCGGGGGCTAAGACGGGCATCGATCAAAGCGGCCAGTCGCCGGTGAAGACTTCGGTCGCCGGGCCGGTCATGAAGACGGGATCGGTGTCGCTGCCGGACCATTCCAGTTCCAGGTCACCGCCGGGGAGATGGGCGAGCAACTTCTGGCCGGTGCGATTCGTTAACACCCCCGCGACGGCGACCGAACAAGCACCGGTGCCGCAGGCGAGCGTGATGCCACTGCCCCGCTCCCAGGTCCGCATCGTGACTTCATTCGGTGAATGAATCTGCACGAAATGGACATTGATGCGCCGGGGAAACATCGAGTGATGTTCCAGCACCGGGCCGATGGTTTCGAGTGGCAACGCGGCGACATCGCTGCAGTAGATGACGATATGGGGATTGCCCATCGAGACACCGGTGAGTCGGGCATCGACTCCGCTGGCCTCGAGTTCTCGCGCAAATTTCGCGGCGACATCGGCCATCAACGGGACATCGATCACGCGATCGGTCGTGAAGGTGGTCGGAATCTCACGGGCGGGGAGAATCGGCGTGCCCATGTTCACACGCACTTTGGTGGCTTTGCCGTGTGAGTCGGCGAACATCTGCAACGTCAGCACGCCGCGGCCAGTTTCGATCGTCAGTTCGGGTTTGGTGGCGATGCCGTGGTCATAGACATACTTGGCGACACAGCGGACGCCGTTGCCACACATTTCCGATTCGCTGCCGTCGGCGTTGAACATCCGCATGCGGGCATCGGCGACTTCGGTGGGACCGATAAGGATCAGGCCGTCGGCACCGATGCCGAAGTGGCGGTCACTGACGGCGATGGCAACTTTGGCGGGGTCGGCGAGGCGTTCCTCAAAGGCGTTGACGTAAACGTAGTCGTTGCCCAGGCCGTGCATTTTGGTGAAGCGCATGATCGCGATCGGTCTTTTCGGTCTTTAGGGGGAATCCGGGGAAGCTGTGATGGCCACGGATGTATTTTACGAAACGAGCGGGAACTGGGCGAGTTGGTTCGGCGGATGTTCAAAACTCGGGGAGTTTGTCCGTGATGAGACTGGGAACACAGAGTCAGGCCGACTAAAGTACGGTCTGTAGTGATTGTGTCAATTATGCGGGCATTCCTGCGAAAAAGCGACAAGGTCGTGTCGCCTTTTGCCGACATGCTGCCGAAATGCAACCCACCTTTCAGCAAGGCGGGGGTCGCACTTGGCGGCCAGGGCGCCCGGGCCATCAGGAAAGGATTCGTGAACGTGACAGGTTGGAACATGATTGTACGCACCGCCATCATTTTTCTCATTGCTCTGACATTCACGGGTGTCGATGCAGCCGATCCGGTCACCTCCACTCGGGAAATTGCCCAGGCGGAAGCGGCACCGGTGGAAGCCGCCGCGAACACCGCGAAGGAAGACCAGGCGGAACACGCCGACGAGGCCGAGGCTCATGACGACGCGATGCACGCCGCCGGAGAGCATCATGACGAGGCTCATCACTACGAAGAAGCTCATGCCGGTGGCCATGACGATCATGGTCCCAAGTTGGGGACGTTGATCCCCATGGCGTCGATGATTCCATTCGGGTTGCTGCTGCTGTCGATCGCGGTCTTTCCGCTGGCCAATCCGCACTGGTGGGAACACAACTCGAGCAAAGGGATGATCGCGGCGATTCTGGCGATCCCGACGGCGATTTATCTCGCGACTTTGGGAACCGCAGGCACCCATGCCCTGCTGCATGCGGGGGAAGAATACATCTCGTTCGTGCTGTTGCTCGGTTCACTGTTTGTGATTTCCGGCGGCGTGTATGTGCGTGGTCGCATGGCGTGTACTCCGGCGATGAATACCCTGGTGCTGACGATTGGGACCGCGATTGCGAGCTTTGTGGGGACCACCGGTGCCTCGATGCTGCTGATTCGTCCGCTGTTGCGAGCCAACGCCGTGCGAAATCGCGTGGCTCACATTGTGGTCTTCTTCATTTTCACCGTCTCGAACTGTGGTGGCTTGCTCACCCCGCTGGGCGATCCCCCGCTGTTCCTCGGATTCTTGAAGGGTGTGCCCTTTGAATGGACTTTCCGGTTGACGCCGCAGTGGTTGGTTGTGAACGGCATTCTGCTGGCGACGTTCTTCATCTGGGATACGCTGGTTTACAACGCCGAGAAGAAGCGTGGCGAGATCAAGACCCAAGACGCCGATGGCACGGTGCCCGAAAGCTTCGGCCTGGAAGGCGTGCATAACTTCGGGTTTCTGCTGGCCATCGTGGCGATCATCTATTGCAAGGGGAATGGCATCGGCTTCGGTGGCAAAGACTGGCCGATGTTTATGCAGGAAGGCTTGATGTTGGCGACCGGCGTGGCGAGCTACATCCTGACTTCCAGTGTGATTCGCAGCAAGAACCGCTTCAGTTTTGCCCCGATCAACGAAGTCGCCATTCTGTTTGCGGGGATTTTTGTCACGATGATTCCCGCCCTGGCGATTCTGAATGTGGAAGGCAAGAACCTGGGACTGACGGAAGACTGGCAGTTTTTCTGGGCCTCGGGCGTGCTCTCGAGTTTCCTCGATAACGCCCCGACCTATCTGACCTTTGCGGCCACCGCAGCGGGCATCGAAGGGATCGAACTGGAAGGGAAGTACCTTGCTGAATATCTGAAACTCGATGGTGCCGCCGCGATCATGGCTGCCATTTCGTGTGGTGCGGTCTTCATGGGAGCGAACACCTACATCGGGAATGGTCCGAACTTCATGGTGAAAGCCATCGCGGAAGAGAACAACGTCCGCATGCCCAGCTTCTTTGGTTACATGGCGTATTCGGTCGGCATTCTGATTCCGATCTTCGCTGTGATTACCGTGATCTTTTTCGTGTGAGGCAAATGGCCGCGGATCGCGATGGATGAATGCAAGAAGCCCACCCAATGCTTTGGGTGGGCTTCAGCTTTTCACAACGGTCTGTGAAGCATTACTTCTTCATCTGGCAGATGACGCCGCCCGCCGCGGGAACATAACCGCTGGAAACGTAGTCCATCACCATGCGGTCGGAGTTGAACTTGCAACTCAGCGTGGTGATCGAACGCTTCATGCGGGCGATCCAAGCCTGCGGCAGGTCGTCGTTATCGCGATCGTAGTAGAGCGGAATGACTTCGTCGAGCAGGGTTTTCATGACGGCCTTGGCATCGCGTTCGTCCTGAATTTCCTGGTTGGCATGGGCTCGGCCGGAACCGATGGCAAAACCGTTCGTGCCGTCGTAAGCTTCGGCCCACCAGCCATCGAGAATGGAGCAGTTGAGGCCGCCGTTGAGAACCACCTTCTGACCGCTGGTCCCCGAGGCTTCGAGCGGACGCCGCGGGTTATTCAACCAGACATCGACCCCGGAGACCAGGTACTTGGCGAGGTTGATGTCGTAGTCTTCGAGCAGAACCACCTTGCCCTTGAAATCGGGTTCCTGCGTGAGGTTGTAGATGTTCCGCAGAATTCCCTTGCCGCCGTTGTCCGCCGGATGCGATTTCCCGGCGAACAGGAACTGCACGGGGCGTTTGGAATCGGCGATGATCTGCCGGAAGAAGTCGAGGTCGCGCAGGACCAGGTCGGCCCGTTTATACGGGGCAAACCGGCGGGCGAAACCGATGGTCAACGCCTCGGGGTTGAGGATGTTGGCCAACGCTTGAATTTCCGATTCCGGCAGACCCAGTCGCTTGGCGCGGCGGATCAACCGATACCGGGCGAACGCAATCAGGTTGGTCTTCAGGGCTTCATGGGTTTCCCACAACTCGCCCGGTGAAAGGTCGTTGAGCGGTTCCCACGTTTTGGGATCGGCTTGATTGGAGTCCCAACCGACAGGCAGCACGCGGTTGTAAAGTTGCCGCATCTGCCAGGCGAGCCAACTGCCGACATGCACGCCGTTGGTGACATGCCCGATCGGGATCTCTTCTTCGCTGCGCCACGGCCAAAGTCCGGCCCACATGCGCCGGCTGACGACACCATGCAGGTTCGACACTCCGTTCGCGGTACGGCTGCATTTGAACGCGAGGACCGTCATGCAGAAGGGTTCGTGCTGATTGTTGGGGTCCAGGCGTCCCATGCCCATGATCCCACCAGAACCGATACCCAGATCGTCGGAGATGGGGCCCAGGTGTTCATCAATCAGGCCGTAATCGAAGCGGTCGTGCCCTGCGGCGACCGGCGTGTGCGTGGTGAAACAGCACATCCGGGCGACTTCCTTAAGGGCTTCATCGAACGACAGATGGTCGTCGTGCATGCGCATGCGGATGAATTCGAGCGGGGCGAACGCCGAGTGCCCTTCGTTCATATGCAGCACATGAGGTTCGTAACCCAGGGCGGTGAGCAACCTGGCCCCGCCGAGTCCCAGGACAATTTCCTGACGGATGCGGGTCCGCTGGTCGCCGCCGTACAGCCGCGCAGTTAACTTGCGGTCTTCGGGAGAATTTTGCTCGATGTTGACATCCAGCAGGTAGAGCTTGATGCGGCCGACATCGACCTGCCAGGCCTGGGCGTACATGGCCCCTTGGCGCGTATCGACCCGCACTACGACGGTTTCTCCCTTGTCGTTTTTGACCAGGCGAATGGGCAGTTGCTCGTTCTTGACGTGTGAATAGACTTCCTGCTGCCAGCCCGTTTCATCGATGAGCTGTGAGAAATATCCCTCGTGATAAAACAGGCCGATGGCGACGAGAGGAATGCCGAGGTCCGACGCACTTTTCAAGTGGTCCCCCGCGAGCACGCCAAGACCGCCGGAGTAATTCGGCAGCGATTCGTGAATCCCGAATTCGGCCGAGAAGTAAGCGACCGGGCGATGGCCGAGCACACCCACGTGGTCGGCACCCCAGCTATGGGTACGGGCCGACTCCATGTACTCTTGCCAGCGGCGATAGGCGTAATTGACGCGTGAATGGAGCACGGCTTCGCGGCCGCGCTGTTCCAGTTGCCCAGGGGTGTATTCACTGAGGAGCAGGACCGGGTTCTGGTCGAGTTCGCGCCAGCGCTGGGGGTTCAATTCATAGAAGATGACCTGGACTTCGGGATGCCAGGACCACCAGAAGTTGCGGGCCAGGGCCCAGAGTTTTTCACCGAACGTCAACTGTTGCGGTGCCAGCGTCGCGAGCGGAGCTATCGTCATCGACAATCCTGCATGTGCTAAAGTAGGTCGATCAGGGTCGTGAACCGTCAGAACTGGGTCTGTTGGCAACTGACAACGACACGGTCCCCGCTACCCCGGCCAGAACGGAAGCGGAGTATAACGGAAACGGCTCGACCGATTACAGGCCGTTCACCCTGCGGAGTGCAGCGCCTGTGCCGTTAATGAACAATTCTTGAGCAGTTCGCAAGTCTCAATCGGCGGGTCACCATCAGGAACTGGGAAACTGGGGAAAATTGCGATCCAGCACCGTGGACAGGGGTTGCTCACCCGGGCCAGATTGCCGGGAGGGCTTGCAGTCTCGCCAGTTTTCGCGGCATAAGAAACTGACGGCGTTTACTACGCGGGTTTGCAGTTCACCTCAAATCCGGGAACAATCACGCCCGGTCGCGGAATCGCCTTCCCCTTGCGAGAAATGCAGGTCGAACATGTTGTCCGTCCCAGAAATTCAGGCCGCGCTGCGGGATTATGCCTGCGATGGCTGGTTGATTTACGATTTCCGCAAGTCGAACCCGCTAGCGCGGCGGGTGCTGCAACTCGACGATGCCGGCCACAGCACGCGGCGGTGGATGTACTTCATTCCGGCTCAGGGGGAACCTCGCAAACTGGTGCATCGCATTGAATCGGGAGCCCTCGATCATCTGCCGGGCGAGAAAATCGTCTACCTGCGCTGGCAGGAATTCGAGGCCGGCGTGCAATCGCTGGTGCAGGGGCACCGCAAAGTGGCGCTGGAATACGCCCCACGGAACTCCAATCCGTATGTCTCGCGGGTCGATGCCGGGACCATTGAACTGGTGCGCAGTTTTGGTACGGAAGTGGTCTCTTCCGGCAATCTGGTGCAGATGTTTGAATCGCGTTGGGACAGTGAACAATGGCAGTTGCACCTGCAGGCGGGGGATGTCACAAACGCGGCGTTTGCACTGGTCTGGCAGTTCATCGCGGATGAAATTCGTGAGCGGGGGCAGACGACGGAGCAGACCGTTCAGCAGCAGATTCTCGCGCATTTTGCCCGGAATGGCGTGGTGACTGATCATGCACCGATCGTGGCGGTCAACTCTCATGCGGGCGATCCCCATTATGAAACCGGGACGACAGAGATTCGTCCGGGAGATCTGGTGCTGGTCGATTTGTGGGCGAAGGTCGACCATCCGAAAGGGGTCTTCAGCGACCTGACACGCATGGGCTATGTCGGCGCGACGGTGCCCGCAAAGTATGCTGAGGTGTTTGCGATTGTCGCTGCCGCGCGCGATGCCGGCATTCAATGCGTGCGCGATGCGTTCGCCGAGCAGCGACCGCTCCAGGGTTGGGAAGTCGACGACGCCACGCGGGGGGTGATCGACCGGGCGGGATATGGGGCGGCCTTCGTGCATCGCACGGGGCACAGCATCGGCCGCGAAACTCACGGCAACGGGGCCAATATGGATAACCTGGAAACGCACGAGGAACGGTTGGTGCTGCCGGGGTGCTGTTTCTCGATTGAACCAGGCATTTACCTGCCGGAGTTCGGCATCCGCAGCGAAATCAACGTGTTTGTGGGACAAGACCGCACGGTGCATGTGACCGCCGGGGAAGTGCAGACAGCGATTCAACCCATTGTGGTCTGACGCGGGCAGGGAACGGTTCAAAGCGGGACCAACGTCTTGAGGCGAAGGACTTTCGACATTCCCTCAAAACTGCCCGATCTTGTGATAATCCTTAGACAAAGATCGTCGCTGCGGCGGTCTCTAGCTCTGTCCATGGGTGGCATCCCTTCATAATGTCACTGTCCCTACGAATTCTTAGCACGCTTGAAGAGTCACTGAGGTTCGAGTTCTTGAGTTTCCCGCCAGATAGCGGGCTGGGGAAGCGTTCGTTCTATGGGGAGAACAATTCGTGGCATCCTTGAATGACCTGCTGGTGCTGAATGCGGAAATCGCCGCATTGGTCCGCGCGGGCATTCCGCTGGAGTTGGGGTTGCGGCGGCTCTCCGCGACCGTATCCGGACGATTGGGCATGCTGGCGGAACGGCTGGTAACGCGGATGGAGTCGGGGCAGACGCTTGCTGAAGCGATGGCGAAAGAGGGGGAGACGGTTTCTCCGCTTTATGCCGCCGTGGTGGAAGCGGGTTTGCGATCGAATCGGCTGCCTGAGGCGATGGAAAGCCTCGTCGGTTTTGGGCGGTTGCTGCAAGATGTGCAACGCCGGGTGCGGCTGGCGCTGCTGTACCCTCTCATCGTGGCGACGTTTGCCTACGGGCTGTTTGCCATTTTTGTGGTGGTGGTTTTGCCAAACGTCCTGCAGATGTGGGACGTCTTTTCCGTGGTGCGAGAACGGCTGCTGCCGGTCTGCGACCGCGTGCAGGCCGCAGCGTGGTGGTGGATTCCGCTGTTCCCCGTGGTGGCCTACCTCGGGCTCAGAGCGCTGGCGGCCATGGGGCGAGTCTGGAGCGATACATCATTTCTCGCGTTGGAACCAGGAGGGCGGGGGATCGCCTTGGGATCCTGGGTTCCCGGAGTGTCGAGTCTGTTTCGCGATCTGGATCGGGCTCAATCGGCCCAGATGTTAAGCCTGCTGCTGGAACATGAAGTCCCTTTGCCCGATGCCTTGCGCATGGTCTCGCGATTGACGGGTTCACGACAATTGTCGGCGGCGTATGTGCGCATCGCCGAGGGGTTGGAGCAGGGTCGCTCGCTGCCGGCGGAGGTCCATTTTGAAACGCGTCTGCCGCCGTTGATTTCGCAGTTACTGCGCGCCGGAGCGGTCGATCGGGAACTGCCTGTGGCGCTCGCCGTCGCGGGAGATATTTATCGCCGCCGGGCATTGCGACGGGCCGATTGGTTGCGGATCACATTGGCTCCGGCGTTTGCGGTGCTGATTGGCGGTGGAGCCACGTTGCTGATGGCGCTGGCGTTTGGCTTGCCCTTGCGGTGGTTGGTGCAGGAATTGATCAGTCACACATAACCCGCCGTGGTGGCAGGAATGGTGGACGATGTCCAAATTTCATTATCAGGCGGTCGATACCGGCGGACAGTCCGTCGTGGGGACGGTGGAAGCTGTTTCCGCGGAGTTGGCGCGTCTGGCATTGCAGCAACGGGGACTGGTGGTTGAGCAACTGGAACTGCTGGATGACGTGGAACCGTTGCAGGTCTCCGAGTTCCTGTCGGGGACACGGTCGACGCTCTCGATTCTGACCAACCTGCGGGCCTTGGGGGAAGATCTTTCTCCGGCTCGGTCGCGACATGCCGTGCAGCAGCTCGCCGATCGGATCGAACGGGGCGAATCACCCCTGGTGGCGTTTTCGGCAGTGCGAGACCGCTTACCCGAATCGATGCAGACCCTGCTGCAACTGGGACTGGAGCGGGGGCGGCTCGATCTGTTGCTGTCATCGTATCTCGATCATACGCGGCGCATGTCAGACATTCGCGCCTCGCTGTGGACGTCGCTGGCTTACCCCGTGTTTCTGTTTGTCATTGTGATGAGTGTCTGCCTGGGGATGATGTTGTATATCACCCCGATGTTCGGCCGCATCTTTGAAGACTTTGGGACAGAATTGCCCTTCTTGACGCAGGCGATTCTCAATTTCACACGCTTCTTGCGGATGGATGGTGTGTACATTCTGGGGGGCCTGTTTCTGCTGGCGCTCGCCTTCTGGCTGATCTTGCAGATGTTGGGCGGGCCCGCATTATCGCAGAAAGTGTTTCGGAGCATTCCCTGCATTGGCAGCGTTTATCGCTGGGCCTCTTTGGCCAGTGCGACCGAACTGCTCGCCATGCTCGTCGAGTTGGAATTGCCGTTACCCGCCGCGTTTCGAACCGTGGCACGTGCGACGGATGATTATGCACTGGCCAACGGGCTGACCGAGTCGGCACGGCAGTTGAACACAGGCGTGCCGGTCAGTGATCACGCTTTGCCTTTGCCACTGGAACTGCATGCCATTTTGCGCTGGGCGAATCAGCCGGCGGTGTTTGTGGACGCTTTACGGAGCAGCAGCCAGGTGTTTTCGGCCCGTTCGCGAGTCGACCTGCACCTGACCCGCTGGATGCTGGAACCAATCGCCGTGTTCCTGGTGGCGATTGGTGTCGGAACCACGGCGATTTCCCTGTTTTTGCCACTGGTGAAACTGTTGAACGATTTGGCCTGACCGGCAGGTCAATTTTGTAGTCCGCACAACCTTTACGGGATCGAACCTGATACCGCAACACCTGCGGCTTTTGCAGACCGCAACCGTTTATTTCAAATGGTTCTTAGGCCAGTTCTATGGAAGAATTTTTACTATTCTGGTTGCTGCTGGCGCTCGTTGGCATTTGCCTGTGGGGCATCGCCGCCACGGCATGGGTGCTGCTGGGGCGTTTATTGCATGGTATGCCGCAGGGCCACGTCGGTGCGTTTTCCGGCTGGGATAAGTTGCTGGGCTGGATACTGGCCTGGCTGGGGACGCTGTGGCTGATTGGAACCACGCTGTATGGCGGGGTAATGGCCGCGGTGAATGACATCCTGGTCACGCCGTCGCCCATCGCGATTCTGATTGCGATCATCACGGCACTCACGCTGGTGGTGGTGATTCGTTCGGCCTGGTCGATTCAACAGTCGCTGGAAACCGCCGCGCTGGCGCTCAGCGAGGACGATACGCCTCCGGCGGTGGTCGACTCGTTACGGCGCTGGGCGATCAGTCCGCTGGGACTTACGCTGTGCAGCGCGCTGGTGTGTGCCACGCTGACGGCGCTGGTGGCGATTACCATATTCATTCTGGATGGTGGAGACCGCGAACTCGCCTCGGTGGGTTGCCTGATCTCGGCGATGGTGGGTGAGATTCTGACATTCAGCGGTCTGTCGCTGGTGACGGCTGCGGAAGTCACACGGTTGCCGGAAGGGACGTTGTCTCCCCAGCAACATCGCGGCCTGATTCGCGTGATGCGTGGCCTGATGGTGTTTTTCGGCATTCTCGGTGCGATTGGCTTCGGCTGGCTGGGCATGATTCTGGGGGGTGTGCTCGCCATCATCATCATTTCCACGCTGGGAGGACGCTGGCGAGCCGGGCAACTCGCCAGTTTCTGGACGGTGACCCATGTGGTGCGCTCGGGGCGACCCGTGGAATCGGAATTGCGGAAGCAGGCCGCGGTCAGCCGTGGTCGGTCGCGGACGCTGCTCAGAAACGCCAGTTATTTCCTGGATCGTGGAGAAGCGGTGGACGACACGTTGTGCCGTCGCGGACTCGCGCCGCAGGCCGTCTGGCTGGAATTGAGTGCGGCCAACTCGGCGTCGTCTCTGCCCGATGCCTTGCAGATTTGTGCGGCACGCGAGACGGAAAAATTCGCACGGCAAGGGTCGGAAGGGACACCCCGGATTGCCTTGGGATATTTCTGTGCCGTGGCTGTCACGATCCTGCTGACGACGTCTTTCATCGGGTACTACATTGTTCCCAAGCTGAAGAAGATCTTTGCCGACTTTGATATGGAGTTTCCCGAAAGCTCAAAACTGCTGTTCTCGCTGATGGATAACGGGGAATTTGTACTGCTGCTGTTGCTGTGTGGGTTGCTGTTCGTGGGCCTGAGCGCGGTGGGTGAAATCCTTGTCAGTTTCTATGGCTGGCAAGGAGCGTTGGACCGACTGGGTTGGATTGGCGGACGCCCGGGCCGCACAGCCGACTTGTTACGTGGCTTGCGCTGGGCGGTGTTGAGTAACCAACCGCTCGATGCCGCCCTGCTGGCGATGTCGCGTGCTCCGATTGGGTTTTCCGACCGTTCACGACTGCATCACTCCGCGACGGTGATCGAACAGGGCCATGACCCGTGGGAGACGTTGCAGCGCGCGGGTTGGTTGACCGTCCCTCAGGCCGTGCTGCTGCAAACCGCACAAGCCGCGGGCAACCTTCCCTGGGCGCTGGAGACCTTAAGCGATGCCATTATTGCCCGCAGTGATTATCGCCTGCAGTGGTGGTTGCAGATTCTGCATCCCGTATTTGTGGTGATCGTCGGGATCATTGTCGGTTTCATCGCGATTGGCATTCTGTCACCGCTGTTCTTGCTGATCAACGGGTTGTCATGAGATACTCCACTTTGTGCTTTCCGACAAAACCTCTGCGGGATCAACGCGGTCGCTGCGACAACAGCGGTGTTCACGTACCGCCACCCGTTTTGTCGGATGGCTCTTTACCTGTAACGCGGCAGTCGCGGTCGCGAAGGCGCGACCGTCAGCGAGGTTTCACGCTCGTGGAACTGACCCTGGCCATCACGTTGGCGGCTGTATTCTGTGTGATTCTGGCACCGATACTCGTCGGGATTACGCAGCAGCGTCGCGTCATCACCCAGGAACAACTGGCGCTCACCCACCTGGCCAATGTTCTGGAAGACCTGACGACGTGCCCCCCGGAAGACTGGGAGTCGCGACTGGCGAAACACCTGGAGTCTCTGCCCGAGCCCGTGCAGCGGCAATTGCCACAGGCGCGGCTGGAAATTGTCCGCAGCTATGAACCCGGGCCGATTGCTGCCAGCCGGATTACCTGCCAACTGCGGTGGCAGGATCGACATGGCCAAACCACAAAACCGCTCAGCGTAACCGGCTGGAATCACCAGATGCTGGAGGGCCAGCCATGAGATCGAACGCTCGTTCCTCACGGACCCGGCAACAATTGGCGGGGTATTCCCTGATCGAAATGGTGACCGTGATTGCCTTGTTTGGCGTGGTGATGCTTGCGTGCGGCCTGATGATGCACGCTCTGCTAAAGGTCGATCGGCTGTCACGTCAGGAAGAATCGCTGAGCCTGTCTCTAACCGAACTGACTCACCGCTTCCGGCGAGATGTCCATCGCGCCGCCACAAGTTCCCTATCCGAGGAACCTCAGACGTTGACCCTGGAACTGGGGAGCGGTCATTCCATTCGCTATCAACAGGCGAACCATCAGGTCCAGGTTCAACAGATCACCCAGGGAGAAGTCACCAGCCACGAAATTTTCCGCTTGCCGGGTTGTGGACTGCGGTGGGAAGCCCTGCCGAACCAGGCCGGCTGGTTAATGCATGTGCGCCGTCCCGCGCTCGTGCTCACGACCAAGGTTCCCGTGGAACAGGCAGGCATCGATTTTGTCATCGAGGCCCGTGCTCAACGCTTTGGTTCCACGGTCACTGCTGATACGTCTGCCGGGGAGGTCCGCTGATGGTGCCCCATTTGAATCGAACGCCGGCCCAACATGGCGCTGCGGCACGTCGCGGGGCCGCGCTGCTGTTTATTGTGGTCATGCTGTTCGTCACTTCGTTGATGCTGGTGACGCTGACGCAGGGCGTCATCCGGCAGCATCGTCAGCAACGGCACGAGCGTGACCGCTGGCAGGCCGAGTTCTGTGCTGATGCCGCGCTCGATCGGCTGGCGATCGTGTTGCGAGACGCTCCAGAGACTACCTCGCACGTCTGGACGACCGTGCCCGATGCCACTCGACCCGGGGCAACGGCCGTGGTGACCACCACGATTGCCGCCCTGCCCGCAGGACGCCGGGTGACGGCCGTGACCGATTTTCCCGCTGGCTCTACGCATCGCGTTCGGATTCGCCGCGTTATCGATTGGCCCGTTGAGGCCGCGACGATGACCACCGCCCTTGGTTCACAACCCGTATCCGCCTTGAATTTGGAGAACGTTCCATGACAGCTCAACACTTGGCTAATCGGGGTGGTCTGCACCGCCCGCGGCGTTCCCAACCGGGATTCACCCTGATTGAACTGCTGGTGGTGATTGCCATCATTGCGATCTTGATTGCCCTGCTGTTACCGGCGGTGCAGCAGGCGCGTGAAGCGGCCCGCCGCACGCAGTGCAAGAACAATCTCATGAACGTCGGCCTGGCGCTGCATAACTACATGATGGCTCATGAAGTGTTGCCCCCAGGAACACAGAATCCGACCGGCCCGATCGTCAATCTCCCCCCCGGACTCGGCACGCTCACTGCTGAAGAAATGGAGATGGGGGCGGGGATGGACGACCCCGATCAGGTGGCGGCTGCGGACGGCGAAAATTCGAAGTTCGACTATGCCGCGAATTATCACATGGGCTGGCTGACGCAAATTCTGCCCTTCATTGAACAGCAGAATGCCTATCGGAAAATCGACTTCTCGAAATCGGTCTACCATCCCGACAATGCCCGCGTGCGCCAACACAGGATCTCGAGTTTCATCTGTCCCAGTGATCCCGGGTATGGCATCAAAGAGGTGGCGATGACGAGTTATCGCGGCAGTCATCACGATGTTTCGGCGCCGATCGATGTCAATCAGAATGGCGTGCTGTTTCTCAACAGCGCGGTGAGCTATGAAGATGTTGAAGATGGCAGTTCGTCGACCATTTTCGTCGCGGAAGCCATTGCGAACTGGAATTCGTCGCTGGGTTGGATGTCAGGCACCCGGTCGTCACTGCGCAATGCAGGAACCAAACTGAACGAAGAGCGTCAGAACCGCTTGACCAATGGCCAGACCCGACAGGGGGAAGACCCGGACCCCGGGGTGGTCGGGGGGTTCGGCAGCTACCACACCGGCGGAGGACATTTCCTGATCGGCGATGGCTCGGTGCGGTTTCTCTCCGAGAATATCGATCCACCCATGTATCAAAATCTGGCCAACCGTCACGATGGCGAACTGGTGAGTGACTATTAGGTCACAGTCCGACAAAACCTCTGCGGAATCAACACGGCCACTGCAACAACAGCTGTTTTCTGGGACCGCAACTGGTTTTGTCGGATGGCGCTAAACACGCCGGATTACTCAGGTGCGGGCGACATGGCGGGGCTCATTTCGGGATCCGAATCAGCAGCGGCCTTGGGCAGCGACTCTTCGAGACCTGCCTCCGCATCGAGTTCAGGCAGTGAAGGCAGGCTGGACTCTACGGCAGGAGAGACCGTGATCACAAAGTCGGCTACCACCGGATCTGCCTGACCGGTGTTCTCGCGACCACAGATGTGGAATTCCGTCAGCCCGGGCGGCAGCAGGAAGTACAGCGTGCCATCGCTGGTTTCCCGGACACAGGGGTACCGCCGCTGCCCCGTGACTGCGGAAATCTGCTGCCCGAACCCCCCCACCAGTCCTGGTAACGCCAGACGATCGCGATAACTGACCACGTCTTGTGCCGAGCCTTGCCCGGCATGAATCCGACGGACAGTCTCCAGGAACTCATTCCGGGCCGCGATCAGAATCGCTTGTCGCTGGTCTTCCAGACGGGCAGATTCCCGCAGCAGGAACGTGCTCAGATCGGCGTGCTGTTGCGGCGAAACCTGATACCAGACGGTGCGCTTTCCGGGCCGGACTGAGAGCGACAAGCCATCGGACTGACCACGGATCTGCACCTGCATCAGATCACCCGACAGGATGATGGGTTCAGATTCCAACCGCTCGAGCAGGTCTGTCAGTTCTCCGGCTGCGAGTGTGGAACCCTGGCACGGAATCACCACATTCGGAAGATCGATGTCTGTTAATTCCACGCCGGGGAGCTTCCCAGTCAGAGACTCCCAGTGGAAGTTATCGCGGCCGAGCCAGGCGAGCACTCCCAAAAACAAGCTGCCAAACAGCACGGGCATCAACCAGCGACCACGTCCTGGACCGCGTCGGCGTAATCGGTTTGCCAGACTGCTGGGCGAGCGCGTGCGCAACGCCGGATTGGGCAACTCCCCCGTCAGATTGGTTGACAGGACCGAAGTGTCAGAGACGAGGTTGGCTTCGTCGGGCTGATACGTGGCCAGTTCAGCGCTGCTGGGTGGCACACTCGCCGTAGCGGCTGGGGCTCGACCCGGGGGCAGTGGCACAGCCACTTTCGATGCGCAACGGGGACAGCGTCCCGATTTCCCCGCGGCACGGTCTTCCACCTCAATCGGGGCGGCGCAATAGGGGCAGTAGAATTGAATCATGTTCAAACAGGCAGGGGGGAGGGAGCGTCAACAATCAAAGCTGCCGGGGTGGCAAAAGCAGTTAGGGGAAGTGTAGCGTGACTTGGTCTGATGTCGGACAAAAATCCCTATGTCGAGGTGAATTCCCTCCGTTTTCATCGGGGTCTGTATTTGGGGTGCTGTCCGTAAGGGGTGATTTATCATGAGGTTATTGCCAGACGGGACGCGATCCGCAGGAAATGAGCCGCGGGTTCTGGTGATAGAGACATCTCCTGATATGGCTCCTGGTTTGCGCTATGAATTTGGTGACCAGATTTTGGTGACGGCCGTGTCCCGAGCGAGCGAAGCGGAGGGCTTTTTTGAGCGGTATCCCGCAAGCTTACTGGTCTGGAACATCTCAAGCGATTCTTCTGCTGTGTTTGGGTGGCTGACGAGGTGCCTGCTGCGCGACGCGGTTCCCCCGACGATCGTGTGTCGCTGTCGGGATTTTTGTGAACTGGAGCAGCCCTTGCGGATGCTGGGAGTGATATCGCTGCGGCCCGAGTCTGGCACGTACCAGGAATTGGCGGCACTCTGCCGGCGTATCCTTGCACAGCCCGTCAAACGGGGTTGGGAGACTTGAAACCAGGAGTGAGCGCGGCTGTCGCGGCCGTGGTGCCTAATACCCGCATCACTTCATCGGACGTGGTTTTTCCTTCGGCGACCAGGGATGAGGCGCGCTGACTCAGCAAGGTCATGCCTGCGGCGATGGCTTGCTGTTGCAACACCGGGGCGGGAATGACTCCCAATTCCCCCTGCGAAATGGGGAGTAACTCGGGTTGCAGCCATTCCGCAATCAGCACGCGGCCGCGATACCCGGTCGACCAGCATGCGGGGCAGCCCGTCTCGCAGCCATCACATTTTTTGCGGAGCAATCGCTGGCATTGCAGGCCACGCAATCCGGCTCGCAAGAGATACGGCTCTACGCCGAGATCGCGCAGCCGTGTTACCCCCTGTGCTGCGGAACCTGCATGAAAGGTGCTCAGGACCAGATGCCCAGTCAGGCTGGCCTGGAATACCGTCTCAGCGGTCTCCCGGTCGCGAATTTCTCCGACGAGGATGACATCGGGGTCTTGCCGCATCAGCGAGCGCAAACCCAATGCGTAGGTGAATTCACTGGGACGGTTGACGGCCGATTGGGCGATACCTTTCAATTCGGCTTCGACGGGGTCTTCCAGGGTCACTAGCGATTTCTGGCCGTGGTGCCGTTGTTGCATTTCTCGCAGACACGTGTAAGCCGTGGTGGTTTTTCCACTACCCGCGGGGCCAGCAAAAATGATGCACCCCGAGGTTTCATCGAGCGCCCGACGCAGTAATAGCAGTTGATCTTCAGGCAGACCCAGATCGGCAAACGTATCAAACGAGCCCGTCCCGACGAACAGCCGGATGACGGCTTTTTCTCCATGCAACGTGGGAAATGTGCTTAACCGCATTTCGACAGCACTGGGAATTTGCCTTAGGCGTCCTTCCTGGGGCAGGTCGGTGCGATAAGTGAGTAAATCTGCCAGAACTTTCAGCCGCGCAATCACATTATTGGCCCAGTCCGCAGGCCAGACCCCCACCGCATGCAGCACGCCATCCAGCCTCCAGGCCAGTTCGAGCCCCTGTGGAGTGGGCAGCAAGTGAATATCGCTGGCGTGCGCCGCCTCGGCGGCCTGCAACAGTCGGGTGACAGCCTCTGGGACACTCTGGGCATCTTTCGGGGCGAGGCCCGCGGTCGACACCAACGGAGCAGCGAGGGGAGTTCGGGAGGACATTGCAGCCTCTGGAAGTCGAAGGAGATGTGCGCAGGGAGTTTGTCTGGCTGCCTCCGAAGATCGGGCGAGTTGCGGGATTTGTCTAGTTGAACACAGCGAATCTTCCGATTCTCCCGGTTCGATGTGGGTAGGAATGCGGATTTCCCGCGCGGTAAGGTTCAGAAAAATTCTTCCAGCAGCCAATTGCGAGATGCCCCCAGGGGAGGGCCTTTGGTAAATTCAAGCAGTATGAGAAGACGCAGGTTGCCGGAATTCACGGGCAACTTGCCGATTTACAGAGGTTCTGACTTGGAAGCTGTTTTCAAATGGAGCACCAGTCTTCGCGGATAGCCTCAGGTTTCCGACTCTCTGGCATTCCGCTTTTCGCTTTCCGCTCTGAGGATTTGTAAACCGTTTCTTGGTACCTGGTCACCCCGTCGTTCACAGGTCAGGCTGCAGGCTCTAGTCGAAGGACCGTGTCGAGCAATGACGATTTCTATTATTAGTTGTCCACAGTGTCAGGCGATGGTCCTCAGTGACGCGGCACGTTGCCATGTGTGTGAGCACGTGCTGGATCATCAGCAGCCGGAAGAGGCTCCCACTCCCAGCCTCCCCACGGATCATGCGGTGGCGGAGGATCTTGAAACCTGCAGGCAATGTGGTGAAACCTACCGCACCGGGCTGGTCCGTTGCTGGAACTGCGGGTCGTTTACCAGAGCAGACATCAAGGCCGCGTTTGATCGCATGTCCGCCGACCCAGAACGGTTAGCCATTCGCGAGCAACTGGCCAGCGACCTCCCGGAAGTGACCTCGCGGTCTGGACCCTGGAAAGTCGAAGCACTCGCTCGGGCCGCGGAATTTGAAGCCGCGCATGAGACTATGACCACCGCTTCCGGCGACGAACTTGCGGCCAGCGATGACGATTTTTCATTCGAGCTGGCTGACGATATTCATCTGGCTGATGCCCCCGAGGAGAAGCCCGGATCTCAGGCCGATATGGACAGCTATCAGTTGGCCGAACCGGTCGAAATTGAAGCTCCGGCCCCTGTCATGGTCTATCCCGTGGCCGAGGCCGAACCGGCAGCCGTCGCTGCGGAAATTGCACCGCTGGAAGCACCGCGGCGGGCCGTTCCTGCCGAGGAAAACGCGGCCTCCCATTCTGAAGCGACGGCTGGCGATGTCCTGCTGAAAATCGCTCAGGAAGAAGAAGTCGACATTTCCCGGACGAAAAAGAATTTCGCCAGTAAAGTCCGCGGCGGGTTCATCGTCTTCTGTCCAATGGGGTGTCGGATCCGCGTGCAAGACCGTCATCGCGGCAAGGCTGGGAAATGTCCCAAGTGCAGCTCGGTCTTTTTCGTCCCGCGCACCAAGCCCAAGCCAAAGGTGGCCGAAGCCGCAGTCGAAACCTCAACCCCGGCGGCCGTGGTCGAGAAATGGCGTGGCTGGATGGACGATGTGCATCTGCATCACGTCTTGCCACAGAAACTGCGCATCAAGCCCGACAGCCTGCTGAAGGAATTCGTGCAGGTGGATCTGGTGGCTTCCCCAGAGGGGTTGCTCGTGATGACGCTCGTCGCTGCGCCGGGTTTCATGGGGGCGAATTTGAAGAAGAAGCCGGCGATTCGTGTTGCGGCGCAGGAACATCTCAAGACCGCGGGGACTAAGGAAGGGTTGCAGGTTGGGCAGCAGCGCTGGTACCCCCTCGAAGTGCTCGCACAACTCTCGATCGCGCAGCCTTCACCGGCCGACGTGGAATCGTTGTTTGGAAACATTCCGGTTTTCGGGTCGGGTCGCATCGCCGTGCGGCTGCCTCGGGCAGGAGATGACCCGGCGATTGAGTACCTCTCCTTCACGCTGGGGGGCTTTCGTCAATTCGCCGAGACGCTCTCCAGTGTGTGCGGCATTTCCGGGCTGGGAACCAACACCGAAATTCCGCTCTCGGAAACCTATAACACCATCAAGTGTCATTACAGCGACTTCCCTGTGCAGGAACTGTTAGGCGTCGAGTACTACCAGAAAGATCCCGGCTTCTCGTTGCAGGTCACGGGTTTTCGCTGTGGCGGCTGCGGGTTGGTCGTGAGTGAAGACTCGCGAAAGAAAGAGAAGATTGGCGGGCTGAATGGCAAGGGGATCGCTAAAGCCAAGTGTCCGAAATGTGCCGCCAAGTTTGGCAACCACCCGATGTATGCCGTGGTGGCGACCCCGGTCGAAGCGCCTGCGGAGGCGAATGCCGCGTCGGCCCCTCCCGCTTAGTGACGCATGTTCACATGCGGGGTGGTTCTTGTGGATCTGCGAGGGCGGGGCACTCTGCTACCGCGGCCTGTGTGCGGCGGCGGATGGGCGTGTCACCTGGTTCGACGCGATGTCTGCGCTGTCAGGCACGCGCTTCCACAACCTGTCTTTGCCTGAGAGAAGGAGATTGGGCAGGGCCGAGCAGTCCACCACGCGATCGCATTATCATGAAATAATCTTGTAAACCAGGTGTCCAGTTCGTTCAGGCTTCTCGGAATCTTCTGCAAGATTGCTTCAAGAAATCTTGCGAAACGGTCACGTGTCGTAGTCTGGAAGCCGCAGCAAACCGTGTTCGCCTATCGGTAATTGCTTACAGACAGGCGACTACGAACCCGGAATGACGGGGGCGTGTCTAAGTCTCTGCCCGCTTGATCCCACGCCTTCACTCGCTACAATCGGCGAGTCAAGATCGATTGGCGGGCCTCTGCCCCGCTGATCGCAGGGAATTGTCAAGTGCTGGGTTTGGCAGCGGGTCGACTCTAAGTTTCGCGTGGGTCCACAGTTTGTGCTGTGGACTTTGTCGTTGACTCTGTGCGGTAGGGCATCAAGCGAGGGATCGTTGGTTGACGATGCTGCCGGTAGTCGATGTGAAAGAACTCGTCCGTTCCAAAACGGACATTGTCGCCCTCATCGGCGAATCTCTCGCCCTGCAACCTCGGCATGGTGGACGGTTGTTCGTCGGCCTGTGCCCCTTTCACGAAGACCATAATCCTTCGTTCAACGTGAATCCCGAGCGGCAGACTTATCGCTGCTGGGTGTGCCAGGAAGGGGGCGACTGCTTCAGCTATGTCATGAAGTACGACAACCTCGGCTTCCGGGAAGCCCTGGAAATGCTGGCTCAGCGGGCCGGAGTCGAATTGCCGAAGCATGGCGGAAATGATCCCAAGGTCGCCAACGAAAAGGCCACGTCTTACGAAGTGCTGGCCTGGGCCGAGCAGGAGTTCCATCGCTTTCTCAACCAGGGGCACGAAGCGCAGCGGGCGCGTGATTACCTGAAATCGCGCCATTTCCGCGACGAAACCATTCGCGACTACAAAATGGGCTATGCAGCCGAGGGGTGGGACTGGCTGTTGCAGCGGGCTCGCAACCGTTTCACTCCCGATCAGCTGGCCAAGGCCGGACTCGCCAAGTTGCAGGAACCGCCTCGCACGGGTTACCGCGACGCCTATGTCGACCGCGTGATGTTCCCGATTCATGATGAACGCGGCCGCGTGATCAGCTTTGGCGGCCGAATTCTCCCCGATTCCCGGATCACCAATACCGGCAAATACATCAACGGGGCCGACACGCCGGTTTTCCACAAAAGTCAGGTGATTTTTGGGTTAGACAAGGCGCGTGATGCCATTCGTAAGACGGGCACCGCCGTGGTGACGGAAGGCTACGTCGACTGCATCAAAGCTCACCAAGCCGGAGTACTTAACGCGGTCGGCACGCTGGGCACAGCCTTGACCGAAACCCACGTCACTTTGCTGAAACGGTCGGCTCGTCGGGTGGTCCTGGTGTATGACGGTGATGTGGCTGGAAAAGATGCCGCCGTGCGAGCGGTCGAAAAGTTTCTCGCCCAGGATGTCGACTTGCGAATTCTGACGCTGCCCGACGAACTCGATCCTGACGAATTTCTCGATGCGCACGGCGTTGAGGCTTTTGAGCGGCTGATCGAGCAGGCCCCGGAGGCTTGGGAGTTCCAGGTTCGGCATAGTTTGCAGACTTATGGAGCCACAGTCGATGGCCGGTTGCAGGCATTAGAAGAGTTACTGACGTTGTTAACGATTGTGCCGGGCATGTCGGGTTCGGTGCGGGAATCGTTGTTATTGTCTCGGATTTCGCAACGACTGGGTGTCCAGGAGGAGATTTCGCGTCGTCGCTTGCGGGAAATGCGGACGGATCGTACCGCCGGTGCGAGACGGAAAGTTTCCGCAGTCGGAGCAGTAACCTCGGAGGACCAGACGGCGCGGCGAGAAGCCGTCGTTTCCCTTCAGCAACGTTCGCGGAAAGACGATCTGCTGGAGACCGAAATTTTACAACTCCTCTTTACCGCGCCGCATACAATAGAGCGTGTACGCCAGGAAGTGGGAACGGATGATTTTCAGAACGAGGCCGCACGGGAACTCCTCGCCACCTGTTTTGATGTGTGGGAGCAGGGCGTTTCGCCTGAGTTTCATCGCGTGCTGTCGGCCTTGGAATGTCCCCTTCTGAAGGGCCTGGCCGTCTGGATCGACGAACAGGCCGCCGCCAGAAACCTGGCGGACCAGTTGGCGCAGGATGTCGCCGCACGAAACCGCCAGACCCCATCGACCGGAGAGCCGGTGGGGCTGCTGGAACAGTTGTTGTCGGATCTGAAGTGGCGTCGGGAAGTGCAGCGTCAACAGGAATTGCGTGGTCAGGTCGCTGAGCAATTGCATGGCAGCTCAGGTCTGAGTCCCGAACTCCGTGACCTGCTGGAACGCCAGTCCAGTTTTCATCAACAACGCATGGCGAAGAAAGTGGCAACACCTTGACTCATGTCACAGGGCCTGGTTTTACGGCCTTGTGCGGCTTGGGTCATTGGAAGCCAGCGATTGAGACCTTGAGTTTACAAAATGCATGACACGGAACTTCTGGTCGATTGGTCAGACCGAAGTGCAAGGGTCAGCAAGGGCATGCCCTGGGAACGGGCCAGCGAGACTTTTCAGGAGACACGGCAGGTGTACCAGCTTGATAACGCATTAAACCAACTGATTGACGTGGGCAAGAAGCAAGGCTTCCTGACCTTCACTCAGGTCAATAACTACCTGCCCGATGAGGCCGTCAATCCGGAAAAACTGGACAACCTGCTGATTTCGCTCGACGAACTCGGCATGGAGATTGTCCCGGATGACCGGCTGGCAACACTGGCGGTCGCGGCACCCACCAAGGGGCGTGGTCGCTCCAAGCCCAAAGATCCCACACCCGACGAAAAGTCGAAGAAAATCGACGACCCCGTGCGGATGTATCTCACCCAGATGGGCGAGATTCCATTACTGACGCGCGAGCAGGAAATCTCCCTCGCCAAGAAGATCGAAATCACCCGCAAGCGCTTCCGCCGCCAATTGCTCGAAAGCGATTACGCGCTGAAGACCTGCCTCGATATCCTCACCAAGGTGCATGTGGGCGAACTGCCGTTTGACCGGACCATCAAGGTCTCGGTGACGGAAGGTCTGGAAAAGAACCAGATTCTCGGCCGCATGCCGCATAACCTGCGGACGCTCGAACACCTGCGGAAGAAGGCTCAAAGCGATTTCGACAAGTCGATCTCTCCCGAGTCGACACCGGCCGAAGTCAAGTCCGCGGTGCATATGCTGAACGTCCGTCGCCGCAAGATGGTGACGCTGGTCGAAGAACTCAGCGTGCGGACCCAGCGGTTGCAGCCGACGCTGAAGAAGCTCGATCAGATCTGTCGCCGCATGTGCGAACTGCAACGGCAGATCGACAGCATGAAGACCCTGCGGTCGGCCAAGGAAGAACGGGCCAACCTGCAGAAGGAACTGCACGACCTGATGCTGATGACCATGGAAACGCCCGATTCGCTGCGGAAGCGCATGGACTCGGTCCATGAACGCTTCGCCGCCTACGAGCAGGCCATGCGTGATCTCTCGGGCGGGAACCTGCGGCTGGTGGTCTCGATCGCCAAGAAGTATCGCAACCGCGGTTTGAGCTTCCTCGACCTGATTCAAGAAGGCAACACCGGCCTGATGCGGGCGGTCGACAAGTACGAATATCGCCGCGGTTACAAGTTCTCGACGTATGCCACGTGGTGGATTCGTCAGGCCATTACCCGCGCCATCGCCGACCAGGCCCGGACGATTCGTATTCCGGTCCACATGATCGAAACGATGTCCAAACTGCGGAAGGTCAGCAAGAAGCTGCTGCAGGAAAATGGTCGCGAGCCGACGCTGGAAGAAACCGCCGAAGCCGCGGGCGTGAGCCTGGAAGAAACTCGCCGCGTGATGAAAATCTCGCGGCATCCGATCAGCCTGGATCGTCCGGTGGGCGAAAGCGAAGACAGCTACTTCGGCGACTTCATTGAAGATGATGCCACCGAAAACCCGGTCAACGCCGCCACTCAGGAAATGCTCAAGGACAAGATCGAGTCGGTGTTGAAGACATTGACCTACCGCGAACGGGAAATCATCAAACTGCGTTACGGTCTGGGTGACGGTTACACCTACACCCTGGAAGAAGTCGGCCGGATCTTCAAGGTGACCCGTGAACGCGTGCGGCAGATTGAAGCCAAGGCCGTCCGCAAGTTGCAGCATCCGGTGCGCAGCCGCCAGCTCAAGGGTTTCCTTGACCAACTCGCCGCGGCGCTCAAGCAGTAACGCCTGCCAGTCGCCGGAGAGCGACATTTTCTGGACGATTCCGCGAGAAGAACGCCGACCCTGCACGGTCGGCGTTCTTTTTTGCTATACTTTCTCCACGCGATTTTTCTTGGTATTTCGGAGTCTGCCGGATGGCCTCGCCGTCTCAAACGCTCGCCTCGCTTCATCAGTTGTTACTGCGGCTTAAGGAAATTCAGGATGAACTGGCGCACGGGCCTCGCCAGATCAAGGTTCGTCAGAACGCCTTGCAGAAGCGCCAGACCGAGCTTACCGAACTGCGTGATCGGCACAAGCAGGTCAAAATGCTGGCCGACCAGAAGAACCTGCAACTCAAAACCAACGAAGCCAAGATTTCAGACATTCGCACGAAACTGAATGTTGCGGCCTCAAATCGGGAGTACGAGATCTTCACGGGCCAGATCGCCGCCGACACCATGGCCAACAGCGTGCTCGAAGACGAGATTCTCGAGGCGTTAACCAAGGTCGACCTGATGCAGGTGGAGGTCAAGCAGGCTGAGCAGGCCGTGGCAGCGGCTGAAGCCGAACTGCGGAAAATCACCGCCGATGTGCAGACGAAAGAGCCCAGCCTGAAAGAGCGTGAGGCTGCGTTGAAAGATTCGGTGGCGAACGTTGAGAAGCAGTTGCCGAACGACATCGCTCCGCAATACCGTCGCTTGGCGCAGGCGTTGGGCGTCGAGGCGCTCGCCGCGGTCGAAAACAAATGTTGCACCTGCTGCTATGTGCAACTCACCTCTCAGAGGCTGGTGGAACTGCGGTCGGGCAAGCTGCTGTTCTGCACCTGCGGCCGATTGATGTATCTGCCACCAGGCGACTCAGACCGCTGAACAGTCGGGGATGATCGAGCGTGGCCTTGGATGCCGTCGCTGAGCTAAGGGTCGAATGACAAGGGCCCAATCATGTCGGGGGGGGGGGCCCAACCTTTGAACGGACGGCGCTTCTCGTCCCCAACACCCAACACCGAATCCCCAACACCGAATCCCCAACACCCAATCCCCAACACCTATCCCTACGCGGCGGCTTTGACCTGTTCGGCCGCGACGACTTCGGTCACCAGTTCCTCGTAATCAATCGCACCGGAACTCTTGGGGGCATAGTCGAAAATCGATTGTCCGAAACTTGGGGCTTCCGCCAGTTTGATGTTCCGGCGAATGCGGCTCTTGAAAATCCGGGCCTGCTTCCACGGGGCCAGCGGGTCGCTTTGCTCCAGGAATCGGGACAGGTCGTCGGTAATGTCGGCCGCCAATCGCGTGCCGGTTTCGTACAGGCACAACACAATCCCCGCGACACGCAGTTCGCGATTCAGGCGGCGCTTCACCAAGGCGGTCGTCTCGAACAATTTCGATAGGCCCTGCAACGCAAAAAAATGGGGCTGCAGCGGAATAAAGACTTCGGTCGCCGCGGTCAGCGCGTTCACCGTTAGCACGCCCAACGACGGCGGGCAATCCATGATCACGTAGTCGAAGGTCTGTGTCGGGTCGAGCTTCTGGAAGGCTTGCCGCAGCACGATCTCACGGTTTCGGGCATCGACCAGTTCCAGTTCAGTTGCGGCAAGATTGATATCCGCCGGGGCGACCCACAACCGCTCGACGGCGAGTTGCAGCACGTCTGTCAGGCCCTTTTTGCCCGAAAAGACGTCGTACATGGTGGGAGCCTGACCAAAGGCTTCGACGCCCAGATGCAACGACGAATGGCCCTGCGGATCGAGATCGATCAAGCAGACCGTTTTGCCCGCGCGGGCCAATCCGGCCGCCAGGTTCACACTGGTGGTGGTTTTGCCCACGCCACCCTTTTGATTCATGACCGCGATGCAGCGCATGGACGTCTTCCTGCCCCTATGAAGCTGTCGAAATTCGACAACGCGGGGTTATAGCGGGACGATTCCGCCGCGCGAAGATGAGGTTTTGTCGCGGAAGGCGATCGGGTGATTGACCACGCCTGTTGCCATGCCTTATCCTGTGATCGCAGCAGAAATTGTGAACGGCAGGCACGCGGCCGCTGTCACCTCTCAGAGAGGGTGGTTCAGTGAAAATTGTGATGGTCGGGACCGGTTATGTCGGTCTGGTCACGGGGACTTGTCTGTCGGACAGTGGCAACAATGTAACGTGTATCGATGTCAATGAGCACAAGATCGCCGGCCTGCGTCGGGGGGAATTGCCGATCTATGAACCCGGCCTGCAAGAACTGGTCCTGCGGAATGCCAAGGCTGGTCGTTTGGTGTTTTCGACCGATCTCGCTGCCGCCGCGAAGACCGCCGACTTAGTCTTCATCGCAGTTGGCACACCGCAGAGCGACGACGGTGCCGCCGATCTGTCCGCGATCTGGGCGGTCTGCGACAGCCTGGCCCCGCACATCGCGCCGCAGACGATTGTCGTGGTGAAGAGCACCGTCCCCGTGGGGACCAATCGCCAGGTGTTTGAGCGGCTTTCAGAAAAGACCGGGCGCGCCGTGCGTGTCTGCTCGAATCCCGAGTTCCTGAAAGAAGGCTGCGCGATTGATGACTTCACCAAGCCGGACCGGGTGGTGGTGGGTGTGACGGACGATGCGGTCGCCGAAGTGCTCCACGAACTGTATAAGCCGTTTCTCCGCACCGAGCGGCCGTTCCTGTCGATGGGTTGGGAAAGCGCCGAGATGACCAAGTACGTCGCCAACTGCATGCTGGCGACCAAGATCAGTTTCATCAATGAGATGGCCAACCTGTGCGAGGCGGTCGGGGCCGATATCAACGAAGTCCGCCGCGGCATCGGACACGATCAACGCATCGGCTTTCAGTTCCTGTTCCCCGGTGTGGGTTACGGCGGATCGTGTTTCCCGAAGGATGTGCGTGCCCTGATGATGTCGGCCCAGCAGCACGATGTGCCGACCCGCATCCTGCAATCGGTCGATGATGTCAACAATCAGCAGAAGCACGTTTTGTTTCGCAAGCTGAAGAATCATTTTGGTGATCTGCACGGCCGCAAGATTGCCATCTGGGGACTCTCTTTCAAGCCACGCACCGACGACATCCGCGAAGCCCCGGCGCTGGTCCTCATCGATGCACTGCTCGCGGCAGGCGCCACGGTTGTGGCCCATGATCCCGTGGCCAACGAGAACGTCGCGAAGATCTATGGCGAGCGCATCACCCTGTGCCCGCATCATTACGATACGCTGGCCGATGCCGATGCCTTGTGCATCTGCACCGAATGGTCGGAGTTTCGGAATCCCGATTTCAATTATCTGCTGCATAAGCTGAAGCAGCCCGTGATTTTTGACGGTCGCAACTTGTGGGATCCCAAGCAGATGCAGGAACGCGGCTTCCTGTACGATGGCATCGGTCTCAGCAGCCGCGTGGCAAACGCTTAATCTCTCTCACACAACGAAATCTGTGGCACTATGCGAACGATTCTGGTCACGGGCGGCGCGGGCTTTCTGGGCAGTCACCTGTGTGAGCGACTGCTCGCACGGGGGGATAATGTCATCTGCGTCGACAATTTCTTCACCGGCCGCAAGCAGAACATTCAGCACCTGCTCACGCATCCCCGCTTTGAAGTCATCCGGCACGATATCGTCCACCCGATGTATGTCGAAGCCGAGCAGATCTATAACCTCGCCTGCCCGGCCTCACCGGTGGCGTATCAGTTCAATCCGATCAAGACGATCAAGACTTCGACCGTCGGCATGGTGAATGTCCTCGGTCTGGCGAAACGCTGCCGGGCTCGGATCCTGCAAGCCTCGACCTCGGAAGTCTATGGCGACCCGGTGGTCCATCCGCAACGCGAAGACTACTGGGGCCATGTGAACCCCATCGGTCCGCGCAGTTGCTACGACGAAGGCAAACGCGTCGCCGAGTCGCTGTGCATGAACTATCACCTGTCGCATGGTCTCGATGTCCGCATCATCCGCATCTTCAATACCTATGGCCCGCGGATGGACCCCAACGACGGCCGCGTGATCAGCAATTTCATCACGCAGGCGCTGCGGAATGAGCCGATTACCATCTACGGCGACGGCTCGCAAACCCGCTCGTTCTGTTACTGTGATGACCTCATCTCAGGCATGATCGCCATGATGGATCAGGAGGGCGATGTCGGCCCGGTCAATATCGGCAATCCCGGTGAATTCACGATGCTGGAACTTGCCGAAGAAGTTCTCAAGGCGACGGGTTCCCGGTCGACCATCACGCATGTCCCGCTGCCGAAAGATGACCCCAAGCAGCGCTGCCCGGACATCACCAAGGCGCAAGCCTTGCTGGGCTGGTCGCCGCAGATCGACCTCAAAGCCGGGCTCGAAAAAACGGTGCCGTACTACCGCGAATGGCTGGAGCAGGGGGGCGAACGCCAGCAGAAACACGTCCCGGCCGATTGAGATCACGAATCAGCGATCTTTCAAACTCTGCCTCAGAATTACCGCTTCCATTTTGAGTTGTGGTTCCAGTTCAAAGAGTCGCGTCGGCAGGTCCATGCTGGTGTGGAGTACCGTGAGCACGATGACTTTATCGATAGTATGCGTGCAGATCAGCACGTGTTTGTTGACTTGCAGGAATCCCAGATCGGGAGAGATCTCGGCATCGAAGACGAGCAGATCAGGATGTACTCGCAGGCGATCCAGACCAGCTTCCATGTCTTCCATGTAGCGGCGAGCAGTCGTTAGTCCCCATTGTTCGGTGGAATAATTCTCGATCAACTGTAGATCGTTCATGGCACGATCCGTAAGAAACACTCGGACTGCGGCAGACCGTCGGTGTGGTTGGCTCACGATGGTCGCCGGGATTTCAGCAGGTCGGACAAGCTCCCACGATATTCAGTGACTCGTCCCTGTTGAACATCCTGAAAACCTTCCAGGACCGCCTGACGAATCGCTGCGGCCTCCTGTCGCTCCTTTTTTTCGCGCAGCAGGTTGCGGACGAACTCACCGGCCGTGGGGAACAGTGTCCCCTCTCCACAATTCTGATCCAGGAATGAACCTAGTTCATCCGTCAGCGTGACCCGAATCGATCGCGTCATGTGTCACCTCCCGTGACGATATCTTCAAATCTCGGCAGTGAAGCTGTCAATGGTACAGAGTTAACGATTGTTGACCCAGCGAGCGGGGGGCGTCAGCCCCCTGAATGCGTATCCGTTTGCCGAGCAAAATACCAGCGGGCTCACCGCTGCCGTTCGCGCGCAAGATATGTCCCCACGTCGATGCGTGTGCTATACTCTTGACGACTGCTCCCGTAACTTTGGGCGGGCTGCGGTCAATCTCCCTTGGTCACCTCACCAGAATTCATGACGCGGATCTCGCATGCGGCGGATTTGGCGAAATCGCTGGACACGCTGGATCGCCTTCGGCGGTCTGCTGCTGGTGCTGCACGTCGCCAGCTATCCGGTGTCCATGCGGGTACTCATGGGGTCAGATACCTGGCGCTACGAATACGACCACCAGGCTTGGATCGATGCGGGAGCGCCTTGTCGGGGAAATGGTCCATCTTGGGATCCGCCTAAGCCGGCTATCTGGGTCTGTTATCGCCCGCTGGAATGGTGTATCCGCCGAACTTATCTCTCAAAACCAGTCTTCATGATTGCCAAGTTGCTGGATGTGGATGGAGCATTGCAGCTCGAAATCTGGCAGTGGAAATCGGATGAAATCGTAGCACTCCTCAAAAGTGGTCGTCGTGAAGAAGCGGAAAAGTTGCAGAATCAGCAAATCGCAGAACTCCAAGAACTATTCAGAAACCAAGAGTAATCCCTTATGAAGATTGTTGTGCTCGTTTTCATCGCTCAATTCCTGCTCATGAGCACCGCCTCCGCCGAGGTTCGCGTGACGCCAGATCGCGTCACGTTCACCGACGCCTTTGCCCGGCGGCAGTTGCTGGTCGCGACCGAAGGCCGTGATGCCACGCGGCAGGCGACCTACTCCAGCCGCTCGCCGCAGATTGTCACCATCGACGCCAGGGGCTATGCCGTCCCCATCACGAATGGGACCGCTGAGATCGAGGTGAAACTCGGCGAGCAGACGGTCATTGTCCCCGTCGAAGTGCAGGGGCTCGACAAAGTCCGCCCCGTCGATTTCGCCACCGAAGTCGAACCCCTGCTGAGTCGCTTCGGTTGCAACTCGGGCGGGTGTCATGGCAAGGCGAGCGGGCAAAACGGCTTCAAGCTGTCGCTGTTCGGGTTTGATACCGATTACGACTACGCCGCTTTGGTCAAAGAAGCCCGCGGTCGCCGCGTCTTTGCCTCTTCACCCGAGAAAAGCCTGCTCCTCGCCAAAGCCACCGGCCAAGTCCCCCACGGCGGCGGCAAGCGGATCGAACCCGGCAGCGAGCCCTATCGGATGCTGCTCTCGTGGGTCCAGGCGGGAGCACCGGCATCGGCTGCCGATGCGCCTCGCGTCGTGAAACTGCGCATGTCGCCCGGTGAACAGATTCTGCAACCCGATCAGATGCAGCAACTGGTGGTCCTCGCCGAGTACAGCGATGGCAGCCAGCGGGATGTGACGCGCGAGGCTCAGTATTCGAGCAATCTCGATGTCGTCGCCGTCGTCGCCGAGGATGGCCTCGTCACCGCGAACGCACCCACTGGGGAAGCGGCCATCATGGCGCGTTATATGGGACAGGTGTCGGTCTGCACGATCCTGCGACCCCAAGGGGCCCCTCTCACAGCGGTCGCGAACTTCGCGCCGCTCAATGTCATTGATGAACTCGCGATGCAGAAATGGATGAAACTCGGCCTGCAACCCTCGCCCGTCTGCGATGACCCCACGTTTCTCCGCCGGGTGACGGTCGACCTGTGTGGCCGCTTGCCGTCCATTGAGGAAACCCGACTGTTCCTCGCCGACATGGACACCAACAAACGCGACCAACTGGTCGACCGATTGCTCAACTCGCCCGACTATCCCGCCTACTTCGCCCTCAAGTGGGGCTCGATCCTGCGGAACTCGAACCTCGCCGGTTCCGAAAAGGCGGCATACGCCTTTCACAACTGGATCAAAGACATGGTCGCCCGCAACCGGCCGTACGATGAGTTCGTGCGGGGCATTGTCGCGGCATCGGGGGAATGGCAGGATGCCCCGGCGATCAACTGGTTCTGGCAGTCGCGCGACGACCAGTTGCATCAGGTCACCGCCGATACCGCCCAGGTCTTCCTCGGCCTGCGACTGCAATGTGCCAAGTGTCACCATCATCCGTATGAACGCTTCAGCCAGGACGATTACTACGGCCTCGCCGGGTTTTTCACACGTCTGGGTCGCAAGTCGTTCGGTGAGCCGCCCCCCTATTTTTCGGCTCCAAATGTCACAATTGGCGAACGGCATCCGGTCACCGGCGAGCAGATCGAACCGAAGTTCCTCGATGGTGAAGTGACCAAGTTCGGCCCCGAGCAAGACCCACGGCACGCCCTCGTCGACTGGATGGCACAGCCCGAAAACCCGTTCTTCGCGAAGGCGTTAGTCAATCGGCTATGGGGTCACTTCTTCGGTCGCGGTTTGGTGCATGAAGTCGATGACCTGCGCGAGACCAACCCGCCCTCGAACCCCGAACTCCTGGCGAAGCTGTCGCGCGAGTTTGTTGATCATCAGTTCGACGTGCGGTTTGTGATCCGGCAGATCCTCACCAGCCGGACGTATCAGCTTTCGTCAGCACCGATCGCCGAAAACGCGGGCGATTTGCAGAACTTTGCCCGGTATTATCCCCGGCGGTTCACGGCCGAGGTGCTGCTCGACGCCGTCGATCAGGCGACCGGGCACAAGAGCCAGTTCGGCAACATGTCGAGCGAGGCCCGCGCGGTTGACCTGCCCCACGAAAACTTCGGCAGCTACTTCCTGGATACGTTCGATCGCCCGCGCCGCGTGACCGCCTGTGAATGCGAACGGGGCACGGCGGCGACGCTCTCACAAGTCCTGCTGCTGGCGAACTCCGATGAACTGGAAAACAAAATCGCCTCCGGCGACGCCCGCATCGACAAGCTGTTCAAGGAACAGAAATCGACACCGCAGATGATTGAAGACCTCTACCTCGCGACGTTCTCCCGCTACCCGACCCCGCAGGAAATCATCACCGCCGAATCCCACATCATGCGCAGTCCCGACCCCCGCCGCGGTGTGGAAGATGTGTTATGGAGTCTGGTGAACTCGCGGGAGTTTTTGTTTAACCATTAGAGTTTCTATTGGGGCGGGGTGGCCCATCTTTTTACCTCAGATTTTAGTTCAGACAGACTCGCTGGATCGATGTCACCTTGAACCAGGTACAGACGTTGGATTGAAAAAACTTGATTGGATAGACTTTTGATTACAGAACCATCAATTTCAACAATTGATCTTGGTTCGGGTTCATTTTTTCTGAATACCTTAATCAACTCCTCTCGCTCTTCCCGAGTAATTCTTTCCGCATCAGCTCGTGAGAATAATGAACCTCTTTCCTCAAATTTGATGGGCTTGGGGCCACACAGCAAAAATTGTCCGACGTTCAATTTGTATTTTTCAGCCAATTCATGAAGCTTGTTACGGCATTGTTGCTTGAAAAACGAGCCAGCAGTGAACTGCTCAGATTTTCCCTCTAGGCATCCAACCTCAACTAAAAGTCGAGGGGGGCGTCGCTCAATCATGCACTTTGCGAGCATGGAGATCACCGCGTCTTGTTGATCACTGGCCGCTTTTTGAACAACACGGTCAACATAATCATCTGTGAAGCTGCGCAACTTCGTTCCGCTGCAGATATCTCTAATTTGTGTTCCGTTGTCAGCAAGTAGTTCGCTGTATCGGTCCGAATCTCTGGCGCGCCGTAGTAGTTGTCGGCATGCTTCTTCAAAGCCATATGTTGTTTTGTGGTAGTAAACCACGCGGTGCATGAAGACTCGCGCCAGCAAGAAGTGTTCGGCAGCCGCCAATGCCTTTTCATCAACACCAAGCGTTCCGTTTGGGCTGATTCGTATGCTGTTTAATAGGTAGTTGAGGTCGATTTCACCGTAGGGTACTCCGGCTGCTCGCGCATCACGAAGCAGGTAATCCAACCTATCCATGTCCAAACTGCTGTGGATCAATTTGCTAAGTTGCTGGTCTGTCGCTTCAAGTCTCGAGAATAATGCCCCGATCGCCTTCGCTCTTGTATCCCCTCCTAATGCTTCACGAATGTCAGACTGATGTTCAAGAATGTATCGTCCGAGTTCTTCGTGGTCAGGGTACTCATCTTTCTGCCACGAAATGGTCTTTGAATCCGATGACGTCAGTATTTCTTCAGTTAATGTGACATTTGAAACTCGTTCCATGAGGTGGGAATATGGGTAGTGGCCGATATCGTGAAGTAATGCCGCCAAACGCAGGTTCGATTTGCGGTCATTGTCGAGCTCAGTGTGGTCTAAGTTTTCCAAGACTCGGCACATGATCCGAAAGACGCCGAGGCTGTGGGCGAATCGAGTGTGCGTGGCATTCGGGTAGACGAGATGCCCCATTCCCAGTTGCTTCAAAGAACGAAGTCGTTGGAATGTTGCAGTGTTCACAACCTTCCACTCTTCGTCAGCCAAAGCAATATCGCCATGGATGCTATCGTTGACGATGCGAGAGGACTTCTTATGTGAGGAGACCATACTCTTTGAGTTCCTTGACCGCTGAATTCACTTCTTCTGGAGCGTAGTGCTTGTCGTTGCTCTGGAGAATCTGTGAGGTCCCGTTAGGATCTTCTGGTTTCGCTTGCTCAGTTTTAAACAGAAACAGAGCAGACGCCAACAACTCTAGTCTCCGGGCTTTTGCAGATGCTGATTCACTTTCCCGGTTCAAGAGCGGCTTGAGTTTCGCAGCGCGGGATGCAGACTCTTGATCGAGATTCCAGTTCTTGAGTTCGTTCTGCGCGAAATCTCCCTCATTGACAATCCCGAAAGCGCTGGCAGTCATGTCGGGAGAATATGGTCCCCGAAGATACCATCTGAATCGAAACCCCATATGAATTCCGGCAGACTGAAGCAGGTACGTCGCTTTCTGCAGAATCAGGCGGTCGTCAAAAGTGTCGACGCACAGAGGGATGTTTGCCGACTCAAGTGTCTTGGCGAGAAGGATTTGTTGGCGATCCATCGTTCTTGCCCTGAAATGGGGTCATGGGTCCGATTACGTCTGATTGTAGATGTCTTTGGGTGCGAATGTGAAGTCATGTCTCGACGGATGTGTTCTTGTGTACACTTTTCTGTCGCGGGGTAAAGCAGTCTAGCTTGAATCCTTCAGTGAAAATTTTCCGGCGTTAACCGGTTTTATCGGATGCGTTGTGGTGGAATGTTCACGTGGTCTTGTCTTTTCAATCCTTGGCGAATCGTCTTTCGCCCTGTCATGATGTACACGGCGCTGGATCGTGTGCCCGAGTGTCGGAGTGCTGTGCGGATGTTGCTACTTTCTCGATGCGTGTGCGCGGTCGCGCTGCTGGTGGGTTCCTCGGTGCAGGCCCAGGACGTTGATCTCGTCCTCGAACATGGCACCATCTATGACGGCAGCGGCGGGGAGCCGGTCGTCGGGTATTTGGCGATCAAGGGGGACAAAATCGTCTCGGTTGGCACCGAACCCGTGCCATCGGCGAAGTGGCGGATCGATGTCACGGGGTTGGTCGTCGCACCGGGCTTTATCGATCTGCACACGCATAGCGATGGCGAGAATACGGAACCGGCGACGCGGGCCTGTGTGAATTACCTCATGCAGGGCTGCACGACGTCGGTCACGGGCAACTGTGGCAGCGGGCCGGTCGATGTCGCCGCGTATTATAAGGACGTCGACTCCGCCGGGTGTGGCACCAACGTGGCCCATCTGTTGCCGCAGGGGAATCTGCGTCTGAAGGTGGTCGGCGATATCGACCGCAAGGCGACCGACGAAGAACTCGAACAGATGCGGTCGCTGGCGCGAAAAGCCATGCATGACGGGGCGTGGGGGATGTCCACGGGCCTGATCTACACGCCGAGCACCTATGCCAGCACCGAGGAACTGATCGAACTGACGAAGTGCATCGCAGAAGGGCAGGGGATCTACGCCAGCCATATCCGCAGCGAAGGCGATCAACTGCTCGAAGCCGTGCAGGAAGCGATCCGCATCGGGAAAGAGGGGGGCGTGCCCACGCATATCTCGCACTTTAAGGCGACGGGGACCGCGAACTGGGGCCGCTTGCGGGTCGCGATCGATCTCGTCGAGAAAGCCCGCATGGCGGGACAGGTCGTGACGGCCGATCAGTATCCGTATACCGCGTCGAGTACATCGCTCGAAGCGACGTTGTTCCCCATCTGGTCTCGCAACGGGGGTTCAAAGGAACTGGTCAAACGGTTGGATGATCCGGAAACGAAAGAGCGGTTGCTCAAGGAATTGGGACGCGCGATCGAGGAACGGGATGAGGGAGCGCGGCTGCTGATTGCGTCGTTCTCGAAGCGGGCCGACTGGGCCGGTAAGACACTGAAAGAGATCGCCGAGAGTGAACAGAAGACGCCACTGGAAATCGCGGAACTGATCACGCGGCAGGGTGGTGCGGCGGTGATCAACTTTGGCATGCATGAAGATGATGTGCGGTTGGCGATGGCCGTGCCCTGGGTGGCGACGGCCTCGGACGGAGGGACGCGTGTCCCCAATGAAAGCATGCCGCATCCGCGCAGCTATGGCACCTTCCCGCGTAAGATCGGCTACTACTCGATTCAGGAAAAAGTGTTGCCGTTGTCGCAGGCGATTCGGAGTTCGAGCGGGTTACCGGCCGACATTCTGGGGATGACTGATCGCGGCTACTTGAAGGCGGGGCAGTTTGCGGATGTGGTCATTTTTGATCCGCAATCGTTTATCGATACGGCGACGTTTGCCAAGCCACATCAGTATGCGGCGGGCCTCAAGTTTGTGTTTGTGAATGGCACGCCCGCGGTGTACGAAGGGGTGCCCACCGGGGCGTTGGCGGGCCGGGCACTCCGTAAGAACGGCAAGTAAAGCCAGAGCAGCCGGGCGACTGGGGAACGAGTTTGGAGGAATCGCCCGAAATCGGACGATTCCCCCTTGGAGCGTCGGAACGGAATCCCTATGCTATGGCCACGCCGAGGCTGTCTCCGACAATTCTCTGCGTACGGTCGAACACAGCAAGGAACGCGATCACCTTCGGTGAGCGTAAGTTTCGACCGGCAGAGATGTTCTCTGTCACCGACTATGGTGCCAGATCTTTGTGGATGCACGGGTTGCATAACCCGCGCAAGTCTGCTGCTGACTTAGGTTTATGTCGACGAAAGTCATGGTCGACGGCTGCAGTCAGCCGCTGGTATTCTGCGGAATGCCTCGAATTCTGTGACGGTCTTGTTGGTCCAGCGTTCGCAATTCGTGGTCTGAGTGGGAAGCAATCCCAGGTGATTGCCCGTGCTCGGAGCGCGGATGGCCGCAGCGCAAGTGACCCCCGTCGCTGGCGAACCCTACCGGTGCAAACCGGTCTGCTGTGTCTGCCGGAACTCGCTCTCCACGCTGTGTGGAATCACCGTCAGTCCGCTTGGAAGAACTGGTTTAGGATTTCTCTTGAAGACGTTTGCTGAAATGAATCTGCTGCCGAACGTGCAGCGGGCTTTGACCGAAGAACAGTATGTCACGCCGACACCGATTCAGGCGCAGACCATTCCGGCCGCGCTGGAAGGTCGCGATATTCTCGGCTGTGCGCAGACTGGAACGGGTAAAACGGCGGCGTTCGCGCTGCCGCTGCTGAATCAATTGAGTCAGACCGCACGCCGGGCTCAACCGAACCGGCCCTACGCGCTCATTCTCGCGCCGACGCGTGAACTGGCGATCCAGATCACCGAAAGCCTGGCGACATATGGTCGCCACTTGCCGCTGCGGCATGTCACGGTCTACGGCGGTGTGGGACAGGCGAATCAGGTTCGCGGGATGAACCGCGGAGCGCACATTCTGGTGGCGACACCGGGCCGTCTGCTCGACCTGATGGAGCAAGGCCACATCGAACTCGACGCGCTGGAAATGTTTGTGCTCGACGAAGTCGATCGCATGCTCGATATGGGGTTCATGCCCGATCTCAAGCGAATCATCAGCCAGGTTCCCGAGGAACGGCAGTCGCTGTTCTTCTCGGCGACGTTGCCACCCAATATCGTAGACCTCGCGCGGCAGCTGCTGCGGAACCCGGTCACGGTGCATGTCGAACCGGAATCGAAAAGCATCGACCGTATCGAACAGAAGATTCTGTTTGTCGACCGGCGTGCCAAACGCGATCTGCTGTACGACATTCTGTGTGACGATGCGGTCGAGCGAGTCGTCGTCTTCACCAAGACGAAGTGGGGCGCCAATCAGGTGGCTGAGCAACTCGACATGAGTGGCATTCCGGCCGCGGCGATTCATGGTAACAAATCGCAAGGGGCCCGGCAGCGAGCGCTCGATGCGTTCCGCCGCAGTCTGGTCCGTGTGCTGGTGGCGACGGATGTCGCCGCGCGCGGGATCGATATCGATGGCGTCACGCACGTGATCAACTACGATCTGCCGATTGAACCCGAAGCGTACATCCATCGGATTGGACGGACGGGCCGTGCGGGAGCGTCGGGCATTGCTTTGTCGTTCTGCGCCCCGGAAGAACGTCGTGAATTGCGGGCGATTGAACGCCTGCTGGGCATGAGGCTGGCTCCGAATTCTCCGGCTCCCGGGCCGGATCGTCCGCGCATGGAGCGACCCCGTACCGATCGGCCACAGGGCGATCGTGCGCCCTATGTCGAGCGTACGCGCGGTCCGCAGGGTCAGAACCGACCGCCGCAACCGCGTCGACCGGATGGGACTCAACCGCTGCCGAAACCCCGGCCACAACATCACGACCGGCCTGACGGACAGGGTGATCGCATTCCGCAAGAGCGAATGGCGATGGATCGGGCGGCTTCGGGAGCAGTCCCTCCGAAGGGCCCCCGCGGATCACGTCCCGCCCGTCGTCCGGGTCCACGGAAGCCACGTCGTCAACCCGCGGGGACGTAAGTCTTCGCCCCATTCAGTCTGTCACAAGTGTGTGGCAGGTTCTTTATCCCCACAGGACGGAGAAGCAACATCGCTAAGAACCAAAACACTTTCGCCAAGCGTCAACGCGAAGCGCTCAAACGAGACAAGGCCGATCAGAAACGTCTGAAGCGCACCGAGCGCAAAGAGACCGGGCCCGATGAGGTCTCGCAGCATCCGCAGGACGTGCCAGACTCGCTCTTCGCGAGAACGGAATCTCAGGGAAATTGATGGGCCAGCGATCGTCAGAGCCATCCGAGAATACCGGTTGCGGTACGTGAAAACCGCTGTTGTTGCAGTGGCCGTTTTAATCCCGCAGAGGTTTTGTCGGAATGCACTCAGCGTGACTCAGCCTGCGGGTTGAGTCACGCTTTTTTGCTGCGCCGACCCGGAACTCCCGATCGCAAATTCGAAACGCTCTGGCTGGATTGCCTGGACTATAGTGTCCTGGGTGCCTGCTTGAGGTTTGCGGCTGGAGATTTCGGATCAGCGTGTTTCCACTCAAATTTCCCAAAATCGTCGCGCGATCTGTTCCGTAAGATGGCGTCACTCCAGCACACCATTTAGACTCGACCCGATCAGCCAGGTGCCCTCCTTGGACATTGAGATTCTTGATCGGACCTCAGCGGATGGTGCTGCAACAGCGGATTGGAATTCGGTTCATCAATCGGTGCGGGCGAGGTCTGCAGCGGTTGGGCTGGCGACGAAATGCCTTCGATCCCGATCAACTCGAGGCGACCGCGCGAGAGCAGGCAGGCTGCGCCGACTTTGGTTCTCCACGCTACCGGGAACCCTTCGCGAAACTTTGTGAATCGTATGCGACCGATTCCGATCTGACTTTTCTCGGTCAGCAGTTCTGTCGCCGGACGCTGCTGCATCTGCTGGTCAACCGCCTGAAGATCCAGCGGGACTTGAAGGCCACGCCAGCCATCCTTGAACAGCCCGTCGTCCGCCCGGTCTTCATTATCGGTCTGCCCCGTACCGGCACCACACTGCTGTATAACCTGCTGGCGTGTGATCCTTCCGCCCGACCGCTGCTCTTCTGGGAATCGATGTCTCCGTCTCCGCCGCCGTTGCCGCATGAGCGCAGCACCGACCCGCGCATCGCCCGGGCGAAATCGACCGTAGCCGGCTTGAACCGTGTATTGCCCGATCTGGCGGGGATTCACAAATTCGTCGCCGATGGTCCGGAAGAATGCCTGGGCCTGTTGATGAATGTCTTTCTCACACCGTTTTTCCGGGGCCGCGCGCAACAGTACCGGGCCTGGCTTGATACCGTCGGCGCTGACGACATTGATGCCGCGTACCTGGAATACCGGGCTCAGTTGCAATTGTTGCAATGGCAGGTGAGCGGCGGGCATTGGCTGCTGAAGTGTCCGTCGCATCTGTTTGGCCTAAGTGGACTGCTGCACGCCTTTCCCGATGCCTGCGTGATTCAATGCCATCGAAATCTCGAGCACAGCGTACCTTCGCTGTGCAGCCTGACGGCGACGATCGATCAATTGTGCTATGCCGACATTGATCCACATCAGGTGGGGCAACGGGTCCTGCATTACACCGAGCAATTGATTGAACGGGGACTCACCGCACGCGATCAGAATCCGCAGGCCGCGATCTGCGATCTGCACTATGCCCGCTTGATTGCAGCTCCGATCGAGGAAGTCCGCCACATTTACAAGCGTTTTGGACTGACCGTTTCACCGGCGTTCGAGCAGGCGATGCAGCAGCATTTGTCTTCAGGTCGACCGGAAAAATTGCACGAATATACGCTGGAACAGTTCGGGATCTCGTCGACCGATCTGCGGGAACGCTTCGGCAACTACAGCGCGCGGTTTCAACTCACATAGTTCGATGACATGGCGGGCATGGTGAACCACTCCAACAGGGATCTACCACTGGGGATTGCCCAGGTTCTGCAGGCGGGGCCATGCACGATCGAGTACTTCGACTGCGGGTCGGGACCGGCGGTGGTCATTCTGCCGGCCTTGGCGGGGCGATTGATCGAGTTTCATTCCCTGATCGAGACGTTAAATGCCGCGGGGTATCGCACGCTCGCGGTCCATCTGCCGGGGATCGGGCGGAGTCATTGCCCCTTTCGAGAGCAACCGACGTTGCACACCTTTGCCGATGCGATTCAGAGCGTGGTGCAGCAGGCGACGGGGTCTGCCGATGCGCCTGTATGCCTTGTGGGGCGCGGCCTCGGCAACCGCATCGCCCGAACGTTTGCCACACGGTATCGCCAGCAGACGCGAGGGCTGGTGCTGCTCGCCGCGGGAGGGAAGCATCGCTCACGCCAGACGGCATCGTTGTTGTTGCGTTACTTTCTGTTGCAGGTACCGGGTCTGCCAATCGGGTTGCGCCGCCGCATCATGGAATCGATCATGTGTGTGCGACGGAACGTGCTACCCGAGAGTGTGTGCCGCCGGGCACCGTTGCGTGCCTTCCTGATGCAGGCCAAGGCTTCGCGCAGGACTCCGGTACAGGAGTGGTGGTCGGCGGGGATCGCGCCGATGCTGGTGTTGCAGGGCGCGGAAGACCGGGTTTCTCCCCTGGCTAATTCACAATCGCTTGTGGACGAGTATCCCGATCGAGTGGAGTTGAAGGTGCTGCCTCACGCGGGGCATGCGCTGACTTACGATGTTCCCGATGTCGTGAATCGTGAAGTGCTGCGCTTCGTGAGCGAGACGTTGCCGACCCCGGTGACCGATCCAGAAAGCGCGTCAACTGCTCGCAGGCAGCGGTAACGCCGTCTTCCGCACGGATTTGTTCGCCCAGGCGTTGGGCGGAGTGGCGAATGGCAGGGTCTTCAACCGCGGTGCGAATGGCCTGTGCCAAGGCCTGCGCGGTCAAAGTGCGTCGCGGCAATGGCGCGGGGCCAGCACCCAGGGCCTGGATGCGACGGCCCCAATAGGGCTGGTCTGCAATGTGCGATACAACCACCGTGGGAGTGCCCGCGCGTAGACCCGCGGCAACCGTACCGGCCCCTCCGTGGTGAACCACGGCGGCCATCTGCGGGAATAACCATGTGTGGGGAACACTGTTGACAACCAGCACCGACTCTGGCCAGTGATCCCGGGGAAAGCCGCCCCAGCCTTCCAGCACAATAGCACGTTGTTTGGTCTGTTTTAGAGCCTCGATGACGAGGCGGGCTGAACCAGCCGGGTCTGTCGATGGCATACTGCCGAAACCCATGTAAACCGGTGGCGAACCAGCCTGAATGAACTGGGCGATCTCCGACGAAGCCTTGAACTGATCCTGGCGCGGCAAGAACCAGTAACCGCAGACCTGCTGATGTTCGGACCAGTCAGAGGGTCGCGGCACCACCCGCGAACTGTATCCATACAGGAACAATGGGCCATCACGGAAGACGCGGGGAGAGAACCATCGCGATCGCGGAGGAAGTTGCAGAACCTCGCGGCGTAACCGGTTCGTCATGCGGGCATAGAACTGCGCAAAGATCTGCAAACCGATGACCTGAGAATTGTGATAGTAGTGATATTTCTGTAACCACTGCAGCCAGGGGGCCAGGGGTGTTTGAAAGACGCTGGGCTGTTCACGTGTGGGTGCCATCGGTTGCAAGGAGAGATAGACCACTGGCTTCCCCAGCTTCTCGCCGAGTGCCTCTCCCAGAAAATAGAGCGCAGCATTGCACAGAATGACATCGGCCTGTTCCGCCGCGGCGAGCGCCTGATGGCTCGCTTCGATCAACAGGGGTTCTGTGAGCGCGATGAGTTTTTTCAGAAACGGCAACGGCTTGTGACCGAGGGTCATCAACTCTCGCCCCGTCTGCGAATCGAGCAAGGCTTGTGGATCTCCGGGGAGTGCCTGGAAATCGACACCGTAGGCCGTGGCGAATGCTTCAAAAGGTGCGTGTGTGTTCAGAGTGACCTGGAAGCCAGACCGATTCAATCCGTGTGCCAGGGCTACGAATGGCTGGACATCGCCTCGTGAGCCACTGGTGATCAGTGCCAGTCGCATAGAACCTCTTCGATGATCAGAACGCTGCCAGTCGCAGGATTGCTACTTGGCCAGTCATGCGTTCAATCTAGCGCAGGGCTTCGCGACGACAATGCCTCAATTTGGCGACGGGCCGAATTGGAACATGTTCCAAGCGAGGTTTTCGTGATATTGCTGCGATCGTTAGAACTGGTCGTGATGCATGTTCACAAGATGTGGACAGATATTGCTGCTGCGTAAGTTGTCACAGGCTCACATGGGAATACTCGAGTTCCCTCGACACTTGCAGCACTTCGCGCATCAAGAGCCAGCGATATGATCCGGCCTGTTGAGAGCGGTGCGCCACGCCTGTGGCTACTGTAAAAACAATAAGCTCGGCCCGCATGTCGATGACGGGCCGAGCTTGTTCAGGTCCACTCATGTTTCGCAGCGCTCGCGCTACTGACGTAGTGAGTAGCTAGACCGCAACCGCTCGCGCACGGGTTGAGGCACCAACAGTGGCTGCACCCATGGCGGTACCCAGTCTGTGCGCTCCAGTTGGTCATGCAACTCCGCCAGTGATTTCACAATCAGGTCGGGAGCATACGCGAAGTGCTGTAAGTCATCGGGCTGGGTTCCCCCGCTCATGACCAGCACGGTGTGAAACCCGAGTTGGATTCCACCGAGGATATCGGTCTCCATCGTGTCGCCGATGATGGTGGTTTCCGCGGTGGTCAGTCCCAGATCTTTCCGGGCAGCGCGCATCATCAGCGGGCTCGGCTTACCCACGCCGAAGGCTTTCACGCCACTGGCGGCTTCCAGCATGGCCACCATCGCTCCGCAACCCGGACGCAGTCCCGTTTGTGTGGGACAGTTCGGGTCGAGATTGGTGGCGATCAGCTTGGCACCGTTGAGAATCATACGCACCGCCGATTCCACCAGTTCCAGATTGAACGTGCGGCCTTCACCCACGACAACAAAGTCGGGATCATGATCGACCACGGCGTAACCATTTTCATGCAGTGCCGTGAGCAACCCGCCTTCGCCGATCACGAACGCGGTGCCTCCCGGCTTCTGCTGCGCGAGAAATCTCGCGGTCGCCATGGCGCAGGTGAAGACATGTTCCTCTTCGGCGGAGATGCCCATGCGGGCCAGCTTGGCGACCACATCGCGACGGGTCCGCTGGCTGTTATTGGTGAGAAAGCGAAAGGGAATCTCCCGTTCGCGCAATTGGGCAATGAATTTGTCTGCCCCGGGGATGAGTTCCGAACCGCGGTACAGAACCCCATCCATATCGATCAGGTAACCCTGACGCATTCCAGCTCCTCAACTACGTTCCATCGAAGCGGGCTAGAAGCGCGATCCCGTCGTGTTGAGATACCATCAACGCAATTGCCATGCCAGCGCGGCGGGTGTCACCGGTCAGTTCGCTCGAAAGTGCCTGTAATTTACGGCGTTTCCAGCAGCCATGGTGCTTTGCGAGTCTGAACAACTGCATCCCGGAGTTCTGCTGAGTCTCTATGCAGACTCGCACAACAAAGACAGGTTACGGTGAAGTGTGAACACAACGTGTAGCCGCGTGTCACATCGGGAAGGGAAGTACAACTTGCGGACTTATAGCCACGCACAAGAAGGAGATTGGATCGCGGAGACGATGCAGGCGGTCGCCGGAGAAATGACCCCGGCGAAGAGAGAAGTGGCATCCATGCCCACAGACCGTCCCTGTTCCGTTGTGAGAGAGTGGGGAATCGTAACGGAGGGAACGAAGTCAGTCTGTCCTTCTCTTTCGCTGGTCACTCACGCGAGAGGTTCTCTCGTGAGTTGGCTGCTAGTCACCGTCTGGCGACGGACTTGACCGTGGTTGGCAGCCTCATCAGGAGCACAGACATGCCTGTCTGTGCTATATGTCTCTGCAACATGTCCCGGCGATACCAGATGCGCTGCACAGGCAGGAATGTCTATGCTCCTTACTGCACAATTCCGTTAGCTGCTCAGGTCCTTGAACAGCGGATGATACGCCGGCATCTCTTGCTTCAGCGTTTCCAGCCAGGCCGTCAGATTCCAGATTTCCACGCAGATGACGGCTCCGACAAGCATCACTTCCTGATTCGGTTGAATTCCCAGAAACTCCCGAAACGAATCGGGGATCACCAGCCGCGATCGCTGAGCCAGTTGCACCGTTTGCGTGCGTGTCGATAACAGTCGCCCCAGTCGCTGCACCTCGTCCCAGCGCTGCTCCATGCGGCCCGCCTCAATCTTCTGTTTGAGGATGGCCAGGCCGGCGGAGTGTCGAGCTTGCCACTCTTCCGCCTTCCACAAACTCAGGCACCCGTACCGTTCCTTGGTGATCAGCGTTTTTCCCTGGTCATCGGTCACGGCGTGAGCCATGTCGGTCGGTAGAGAGAGACGAAACCGTTCGTCGACGGTGCGTCGTTCTTCACCGGTGATCAACGTAAAGGCGGTCACGACCGAATGCCCAGTGAGAGGAAACGCTCGACGGAGGCTGTGCCTGACAAGATAATGGGCAGAAAACCCACGGTCAATTTGATTACCAAAGATCATTGGGTCGAAAACCCACGATAAGGCCAAAGTATCGTCACCCCAGAGTGATCGCAATCCCCGCTGTGACGATTTTTCCGAGAATTCGGAATTTGAGGGCGCAGGGTGTGGAAGGTGGAAGGTGGAAGGTGGAAGTGATGACTGGGGCGCAAAACGAAACAGCCCGGGATATTGTCCCGGGCTGTGAGTCTTATGGTTCCATGGCGGACCGGAAAGGGCGGCTTACGAGGGCACCAGGCCGGTGCGGCGGAGTTTTTCCCGTGCCCGCGACAGTAAGGGGCCGATCGAGTTTTCGGGAATCTTCAATTCCCGGCTGATTTCGTGATACGACTTGCCTTCCAGGTGAAACTGGCGCACCACGTGCGATTCCAGTTCGGGCAACCCTTCGAGCATTTGCAGCACCAGCTCACGATTATCGATTCGGCCTGGATCATGCAGGGCCTGATCGACCGCCTCGTGGTGGGCTTTCACATGGCCCAATGCTTCCGACATGCGGCGGCGTGTCATTTCCCGGACGACCACCCGCCGGGCGATCACCGCGAGATACGTGGCCAACGACGATTCTCCGCGGAATTTCCGCAGGATCGCATAGTCGTTTTCCAGGACCGTCAGCAGAATGTCGGAACAAAAATCGTCCACGTCATCGACAGACAGCGGGACACTTCGGGCATGTTCCGTGTGGCGAATCACATGGACGAACAGCCCGGCGTACCGATCGACAAAATCCTTCCACGCATCCGCCTCGTGGGCCAGGCAGCGTTGCAGAAGGCTGCGATCAAGGTCGGTCAGGGCCACAGGAATGCCTCGGCCGGAGCGGAAATCAGAAAACCTCGGGACCAAGTTTATCGTAGGGAGCGTCCTGAAGCGGGACAAGTCGATTCTGCCGTTCGGCGACCAACTCCGAGAAATCCGGGGCGGGAATAGCAATCAGGTGAACATCTCCGGCAAATGGTTGCGGCGGTGGTGCGATTTGCCGTTCGTATCTCAAGTCTGGGAAAGGATTAGATCGTGCTTGACGGTCTGCCGGTCGAGGACTAGGATTTTTGGAAAGTGATGGAATTCTTGGTTAACAGCTACGGATTCATCAGGAAGATCGGAAAACTTACCGATCATGTCACGGGATGCGAGTGGCGCTACCGTGCCCATTTTGGTTAGTCACTTAAAGTGCCCTGGAACATTTGGGGCCTGAACCTCTAGGACACTGGAAAGCGAGAACTGGCATGACGCATGTCGTCGCCGAACCGTGTTTCAACTGCAAGTACACCGACTGCGTAGTGGTGTGCCCGGTGGAATGTTTCTACGAAGGCGAAGCGATGCTGTTCATCCATCCGGATGAATGCATCGACTGCGAAGCCTGCGTGCCGGAATGTCCGCCCGCCGCGATCTTCCATGAAGATAACCTGCCCGAACAGTGGGCCGACTACAAGGCGCTCAACGCCGAGATGTCGCCCGAATGCCCGTCACTCACCGAGCGGCGCGACCCGATGGGGCCGCCCATTTCTCATTGATCACTACGGATTGATCACCGATCAGCAACTGACTGATCGTGTGGGCGGTCGCACGGTTTCTGCAACCAGATCTGTGCCGATCGATACCCGGTGATGTTGTGAATGCAGGACCATGCCAGAGCGTCTGGCATGGTCCTTTTTTGTTCTTTGCGACCTTTCCGGGTGGAGAGGCAACCGGCGGGTTTAATTGTCGTCGGTGGTCGTGGGTGCGGCTTCCCCGGGTGATTCACTGGCCGCATCCGCTGCCTGACCCTGCGGTGTCAGCCGCAGCCGCATATTGTAGGACGTGAGTTCCACGCCTGTTGTGCCCGGCAGAACTTTCAGTCCGTGGAACCCGCCGAACAACGACGGCGACTCCGATGTCAGCCGCACCCGCCCCGTGACTTTGTCCAATACCAGCAGCCGCAGCTTCGTATAAGACGCTTGCGCGACCTGCTTCCATTCCCGTGAGAGAAAGACCAGCAGCGGCGATTCAGCGAACCGATCGAGCACCAGGTTCTGCTCTTCAACAGAGGTTCTCCACAGCATCCGGCCGGTCTGACGATCCCAGGCGATGACCAGCCCATCCACATGGGTCGACAACAGACTGTCGCCATAGTTGTCGGCATAGTCGTTGTTATTGATGACCAGGTACAACCGCTCGGCATCGATCAACGGCAGCAGGCTCTCCGCGGAATTGGGGATGGGGACGGGATCGTAGCTGTGCAATGACCCGGTGTTGAGATCCAGAATGTCGATGGCATGCCGGTCTTGCAGGGCGGCACGCGAAGGCCCCACGATCAGCAGTGAGTCATCTCCGAGTTTCCCCAGATGAGATCCATTCCGCACATCCACATTCCAGAGGACTTTCCCCGTGAAAATGTTCTGCCGTCGGATGGATAGCTGTCGCGTGTCGAGCGCGAATAGTTGGATGCCGGGTTTGGTGTGAATGGTGATCAGGTCGTCCTGTTTGATGGCGATGGAGCGTTTGAGGCGGTCTGCGAGTTGGCTGATTTCGACGGGTTGTCCATCGCGGGTTCGGAAGGTTTTCAGGTCATCTGTTTGCGTGTCGATGACCACCACCACATCGGGTGTCCCCACGACTTGTGCATAGGGGGGCATGCGACGATGCCGCCAGCGGAGTTGCCCCGTGACCGCGTCGTAAACCGAAAACCCGCGCTGTTCGAGAATGCCAATCCCCTGGTCGTTGGCGAAGATCAGGCGGCCCTGGTTGTCGTTCTGCAACTGCCAGTATCCGGGTTCATCGTAGAAGTCGTCGGTTTCTTCTAATGCCCGCGGTTCCTGACGATGCCCTTCCCAGTCGAGACCGCGCTCGTGCCCGACGGAAACCGACCACACGACGCGTCGTTGTGCGAGCGAGACCATTTGCAGCACATTGCGATGGAGGATCAGCAATCTCTGCCCGAAGAAGTGATACGGGGAATAGCCCGTATCTTCACTCTGGGCCAGCACGCGCAGCGGAATCATCCCCAGTAACCGCCCCTGTTGCTGGTCGCGGTAGACGAGGCGCTGTTCGTCGGGTTCCAATTGAAAAGAGACCGTGCTGTAAAACGGAGACGTATCTGGAGGGACCAGTTCCTGGACAGTGGGTTGATGCCCGGCCGGAAGGCGGACCATGGTCAGCGGGTGTTGACGATTTCCCGCTTCCAGCGCAGAGACCGGAGCCGCGGGAACATGGAGCAGTCGCCACTCTCTCATGATCTCTGCGACCGTCTGCCCGGAGGGGAGCGTCAACGATCCATGATCCGCCCGCAGTTTCAGCAGTCGAGCCCGATGATCCAGTGGGATGCCGGATCGCAATTGCAAACGGGCGATCCGGAGTTCCGTTTCCAGTCGACTGGCCAGATCGGGATGAGCCAGCCCCGTGCGCAGGACCGCTTCGGCTCGATCGAGATAGTGTCCCTGGGCCCAATTTTCGGCGATAGACCAGGATAAACGGATCGCCTCGGGATGCTCTGCCACCCACGGCCAGATGCGCAGTTGATCGTCGATTGTTCCGGCGCGGGCCTGTTCGACTTGACGTGTGATGACAGCCTGGATCGTGGCACGATCGTCAGCGGTTGCCGTGGTCCAGAGGGTTTGCATGCGCCCCGCAATCCAGACTGCCGGGGTGACATCGTTCCCGGAATCATCGGGGCGAGGCACAACTTCGGTCGTAGAGGGTGTGTTCTGGCACTCTTCCCACAGCAAGCTGAAAGCCTTCGGAACCTGGTGACTCGCCACAAGGCGATCGACCTTGACCGCGAGTAAATCGAGTTGCCGTGCGGGTGAGTTGGCGAGCGCTTCCAGAGCCGAATACCAGGGGGCGTCCTGATCGGTTTCTGCGCGGGCCAGATGCCGGTAGCTGGTCCATAACAGTTGGTCTCGTTGCGATAACTGCGCAGACGACCACAGCTCGCGAGCGATGTCGGCGAGAGACATCGCCACCTGCCGATGATCGTTCTGCAGTTGTGCAAATCGGGCCGCGCGCAATAAGGTTTCGGGTTCCCGGGGTTGCTGCGCTTGTTGCGTTGCCAAATCTTCGAGGAAATGTGTCCGCTCTGAGAAGGCCTGGCAGCCACTCCAGCCCAGCGAGAGAAACTGCTGACCGACCTTGACGAGGTTTCCCAGCGGCGCATCTTTTGGGACCGCTATCGATTGCAATCGCTTCCCCGTTTCGATGTCGATCACGGCGAGTTGGTCATTGCTGAGCGGAATGGCGAGAGAGTTCCCGTACCGCACGCCGCGCCCTAACGGTTGCTCATCGTCTGCCCACTTTGTGGTCCACAACGGCTTGCCATTCGCCAGATCGATCGCCGAGATCGAAGTCTGGCCGGCGACGACGACCGCTTGTGCCGAGGCTGTCGCAAGATACAGTCCATCTTTACGATCACGCGACCAGCGGACATGCCCGTCGAGCAGATCCAGGCAGAGGAGTTGATCGACTTCCGGCGTGGCGAGCAGCACGGCATTTCCGCTCACTAATGGAGCACCGACGCACCACGCATCTCCCAGACTTTGCTGAGACAGGAACTGCGAGGCAGGGTCGAGGTCCGGGTCTTCGGACTTGGGTTGATAGCGCTGAGCCCAGGCGATGCAGTGCCGGGTGCGATCCACGGCGACGAGCCATCCGACCGTGGTCGGGCAGATCACGAGGCCTGCATGGATGGCGACCGGGGCACTCAACCAGCGGCGGGGAATATCCAGCTCAATTTTCGTGTCGGAAAAGGCCAGCAACTGCGACCAGCGCGGACGCCCGGTTTCCGGATCGAGCGCTTGCAGTCGCACTTCCTGACCCGTGGAAGCCACCACATACAGTTCCCCGCGATCGATGGCGGGGACACCCAGAAGGAAGGCTCCCGCTAACGGCAACGCCACGGCTTCCGCAGTGGCCGGGCCACCGATGGTCCAGGCCAGCCGTCCCGTTTCCAGATCATAGGCGGAGAGTCGGTTGCTGGACCAGGTGGCTCCAAATGGGTCGGCGCCTTCCGGATCGTCCTCGCCAAAATACCCGGCCTGATGCCGCGTCATGACCGCGACATCTTCGAGAACATACAGTCGCAATCCATCGCTGCTAATGAACGCGTTCGTCGCATCGCGAAACAGCCAACTGGCGAGGGGATGCATTTCGGCCGATTCGCCAAAGTATTCTTCATCAAACTGCGCGGCACCCAGGCGTACCCGCCAGGCGTTGTCGAGGCCCTGGCCTTCGCTGGGAACCCCATTCAGAATGCGTTCCGGCGAGATGCCCTCCTCGGTGCGCCATAACGACTTTCCGGTCTGACGATTCACGACCTGCACGCCACGCAGGTCGCGGAAAGCCACCTTGTCTCCAATGACCACGGGCGAGCCTGCGGGAATCAAAGGCAAACCCTGATCGTTAATGTCGTTGAGCAGTTGTGCCATGCGTTGACGCATACTGTCGGTGCTGGCCAGTGAACGCCCCCAGTTTCGTAACAGAAGGGGTTCCTCGGGCGAGGCCGCCGCCCATCGCAAATTCGACCCGCCAAACTGTTTCCATTCCTCCAGCGGTGGGGTTGTGACCAGGGGCGATGACACCTGCTCCCACCATTGCTGCACGGTCTGGGTTTGATCGCCCAGCGTGACACGTGTGGTCTGCGAGACATCGAACCAACCCGCCAGAAATGGCTGAAGGTCGGTTGCCCCGGCGAACCGTGCCGTCAATGCGGCTTGCAGTCTCCAGGCCAATGGGGCTTTCAAGGCCCAACCCCGCTCGATGAGTTCCCGGTTCCATTGCGTGGCGGGAATGAATTCGCGCTGATCGAAATGCCAGGCCGAGAGTCGAGCTGCCGCAAGGGCACCGGCGGGAGTATGAAAGTAGCGTGTGGCGACTTCGACCAGTCGTGCTTGGGCATGTTCACCCTGGGCTTGCTGCAACAATTGCGCTGCCAGCCCGCCGTACTGCTGCTCGTAGTTGGCGAGTACCTCGGGGGGGGCCTGTCGCAGCACACGGTTGGCCGCGGTGCGCACCGATTCCCAGCGACCCGGGGCCGATTCAATCAGGGCATCTTCCGGGTAATCGAGCAGTTTCTGTTGCAGGTCGATCACCTGCTTCCAGTTCTGATCGCGCAGCGCGAGTTCACTGGCATCCCACAGGGCATCGACTTTGGGATCTTTGGGAATCCGGGCATCGACGGAATCGCGAACGGGTGCCTCTGCGGTTGTGGGTGATTGCTCAGGGGGCTCAGCCAAGTCCTCGGCATACACCAGACAGGCCATCAGCCACGGAACCAGCCACCAGCCCGCAAGCCTGGCTAAAGTGGGTTGGTCCGTCATCCACCACGTTCGTCGTACAGTCCATGACATCTTGGCGAACATCCGCTGCGTTGGCGATTGCTGAACGATCACGCCTGATTATTCTAATCCAGTGGCCGGGCCGATGTCGCAGGGTGATCGCTTTTTTCATCTCGGCGGCCTCTGTGTGGTTGAGAGTCGAGAGACCAGAGCCAAATAGAGTGTCATACTGGAATGTAAGCACATGTTTTCAAATGGAGAGCGAGTGATTGCGGAAAGCGGAAAGCAGAAAGCCAGAAATCCGCAGGTTTCCTGCTCTCTGGCTGTCCGCTTTCTGCTTTTGGCTTTCCGCTGGAACGATTTGAAAACAGGTTCTAAGTTTCTGGCTCTAGACTCTCGTCTCTGGACCGTCGTCTGGCCCAAGCAGATCTGTGCAGGAACACACGGCGGTGGCGTGTGATGGTGTGGTCATGTGTATAGATTTCTCCTCTTGACCCTCTCTGCCAGCTCCACCTACCATGCCCCACATTTTTTAAGGGGCTGGCGTGCCGTCGCGACGGACATCGGCGGTGTGGCTTGGCGGCTGTTTGGCCGTTGCGCTCGTGTTGCGCCTGGGGGCCGCCGTTGCTGTCGAACAGATTGTCTCGGCGACACCCGGGCGCCTCTGTTTGATTGAAGGCGATGCGTCTGGCTACTGGCTGCTCGGTCAGCGATTGGCCCACGGTCAGTCTTACGAACTCTATGATCCCCCGCGACGCATTCTGCGGATGCCCGGTTTTCCCGTGTTGCTGGCGGGCTGCCAGTGGCTGTTCGGCGAGGCCTTGTTCCCGACCCGTTGCGTGCTGGCGGCGCTGGGAACGCTGGGCTGTGCCGGTGTCTACTGGCTGGGTCGAGAGCTGGTGAGTGAACCGGTGGGGCTCGTGGCCTGTGCCCTGGTCTCGGTCTCACCGCCCCTGGTGGTCTTTGCTCCGCTGTTGTTGAGCGAAACCGTCTTTGCCACGGCGATGGTGTTCAGCCTGATACCGCTGTTGCGGTTGGTGCGCTCTCCCGCAACCGCTGTACCACGCTGGGGCCGTGCGATCTCCGCGGGCAGCCTGATCGCCATCGCGACGTATCTGCGACCCACGTGGCTGCCGATTGCCATCGTAGGGGCCGTTGCCATTCTATGGGCCGCCCGTGGCCGTCGAGTCGCGTGGATCGAGGCGAGCCTGTTGCTTCTCACATGTGCCGTATGGCTGACACCGTGGACCTTGCGGAACTATCAGGTGTGTGGTCATGTGGTACCGACCACGCTCTGGGTTGGACCCAGTTTGTATGACGGCCTCAATCCCGCAGCGACCGGCGACAGCAACATGGCGTTTTTCGACCAGGAAAATCTCCTGGCGACCATGACCGAATACGACATGGATCGGGAGTATCGCCGCCGGGCCTGGGAGTATGCGAGTCAACACCCCGGACGTGCCGCGGAACTGGCCGTCATCAAGGCCGGCCGCTATTGGAGCCCGTGGCCGAATGCGGCCCAGTTTGAGCGCCCGGTGCTTCAGTGGGGACTGCTCGCGACGACCATGCCGCTGTATGTGCTGGCCCTCTATGGATTCTGGCAGAGACGTCGTGACCTGGTGTTCTGGCTGGTTGCCGCAGGCCCGGCGTTGTTTTTCTGCCTGGTCCACATGCTGTTTGTTGGATCGATCCGTTACCGATTGCCCGCCGATTCGACGTTATGGATCGCGGCGGCAATGGGCCTGGTCTCCGTGTATCAGTCCCTGCGGGATCAACAGCAGCGGGAGGCCACGCCTTGGGCCGCCTGATCCGCAACATGCTGCGTTTAGCCATCGTGCTGGCGGTGATCGCCGGAGGTGCGGTGGGGTGGATGTATTACCGCAGTGATGAACTGCTCCGCGCAGAGATTCTGAAGCAACTTTCCGCAGCCTTGCCCAACACCACGGTGACGATCGAGCGTGCGAATTTTGATTTGCGGGGACGGGTACGCATCTTCGATCTGACACTGAAACGTCCGGATGAGTCGCAACCATTTCTGACGATCGCGGAAACCATTGTCACTGTCGATCAACAGCAGTTCACGCAGCAGCAGCGCGTGGTGGTTCAGTCTGTGCGAATCAGTCAACCGCAATTGCGCGTGGTCCGCGATCCCGATGGACGATGGAACCTTGCTGGCATCGAATTCCAGAAACCGGCCAGCAGTGGCGAGTTGCCTGATCTAGAAATTCTGCATGGCCGCGTCGATGCCGTCCTGGCCGATCCGATGAGCCGGGCGCTGGTCAACCTGCCTGTCGAAGAGATCATGGTGACGGCCCGACCTTCGTCCAAACAGTCTTATGCGACGACGATTTCCGCGCGGACTATGCTGACCGGGATCGCGCGGATCGAGTGTGATGTCCCGTTGACAGGCGGACCGTGGTCGGCCCGAACCGATCTGGAGCAGGTGCGGATTGCCCCCGAGAATCTGCGGCTGGCCAGCGTGCTCTGGCCCGATTTGGTGCCACGCTTGCAGCATTTTCAGCAATTGCTCAACAGTCGCGTCCCCGCCAGTGCTCAGCAGGCCGCCGCAGGCGAGGTGCCGCCCTGGGACTTGGGTGCCACCCTGGTGACGTCTTTGCAGATCGAATTCGGACAGGCCGAACCCACACAGCCCTGGCAATGGAAACTGACGGGCCAGCTCACCGAGGGGCAGGTGACCCATGCCGTATTGCCCACGCCGTTATACGGATTGCAGGGACGCTTCACGCTCGATGCCGAACAACTGACGGTTCCCGAGTTTTCGGCGAAGAATGGCCAAAGCGATCTGCAAGCGACCATCGTCGCGACTCGATCGGGAGGCCTGAATCTGCTGATTCGCGGGCAAACACTGCCGCTGGAAGAACCCCTCATCGAGCGGTTACCAGACAGCTTACGACGGCAGGTACGGGCCTTGTCTCTAACCGGGATGGTCAGCGGACAGTTTCAGTATCAACGAGCACCCGATGGCACGCATCAGATCGATGCCGAAGCCACATTGAAGCACGGCACGGTACTGCACGAACGGTTTCCACATCTCGTGCGCGAAGCGGCGGGCACGTTGTCGTGGCATCACGATCTCTTGCAGCTTCAGGGGACAGGGATGGCAGGCACCCGGCCCGTCCAGGTCTGGGGCACAATTCATAATCCCGGGCCCACCGGTGATGCGGTCTTCGATATCAGCGTGAATGATGTGCTGCTGGACGATGCGGTGCGGCTGGCTTTGCCTCAGAGTGTCCAGCGTGTCGTGAATGATCTGCAGTTCGAGGGCCGCGGCGATGTGCGCGTGCGGTTGATGCGGCCGCCCGGTCTCGATCAGAAGTACGACACCTACCTGCTAGCCAATGTGCGTGAAGCGAAAGTGCAATGCCAGGCGTTTCCGTTGCCCATCACCAAACTCAGCGGCCGCTTGCGCTGGCACGATGCCGAACACCTGGTCACCTTCGAGGAACTGCGTGGCGAGCACGATGGGGCCACGTTGACCGGTGCCGGGGCTTATCGTCTGGGCCCCGCTCCCGGTCAGCTTACCTTGAATGTCGACGCCTCGAATGCGGCGTTCGATCGGGCGCTCTATGCGGCATTACCGCCGACGTTGCAGGAGGTCTGGTCGAACTTTTCGCCCCAGGGACGCTTCGATGTCAGCACGCGGATCGGCTGGATTCCCGGTCAGCCGGTGTCTGTAGCCGTGCCGTTATTGCATGTGCTGGAAGCCAACGTACTGATGCGGGATTTTGCCTATCCCTTCCGTGAATTTCAGGGGAAATTTCGCTACGAGCCGCTGGAGTCGGGGTCTAAGGTCATCATCGAACAGTTTTCCTGTCGGCATGATGACACCCGCGTGAATGGTCAGGGTGAAGCGTTATGTCATGCCGATAGCACCGTCACAGTATCGTTAAGTGAGTTGCATGTTGACGACCTGGTCCCATCGGTAACGCTGCGTCGGGCCTTGCCGCAAGCCATGCAGGATGTGGTCGAGATTCTGAATCCGACGGGCCGCTTCTCCTTTCAAGGCCCCGTCAAACTGTATGGCGATCCGCAGCGCGGCGGTCTGGTGGGGGCGACTTGGGATTTGCAACTGCTGCTCGCCGGCTGCTCGATGAATGCCGGTCTGCGGCTGGAAGACATTCATGGCCGGGTGCAACTCGCCGGACGTTGGACCCCGAAAGCGACGGAGCTAAACGGGCAATTGGAACTCGATGCGTTGAATGTGTGGGGGAATTACCTGCTGACGAAAATCCGCGGCCCATTAAGCCTGAAAGAGGGAGTTTTTGTGGCGGGCTCGGCCCAGGTGGTCACGCCGTCCGCGACCGGCACGACACCGCGGGTCACCATCCAGGAACGAATTACCGCCGAGGCTTTCGACGGGGAAGCGACTCTCGATGCGGTGGTTGATTTGAACAACACGGAACCAGAGTATCGCGCTCATCTGGAATTGAACGGCGGCAGTTTAGAGAAATACGCACTGCGGCACCTGCGCGGGTTCAGCAATGTACGCGGTTTGATGAATGGTTGGATGGATCTGCGCGGCCGGGGTGTTGCCGCGCGGGGATTGACCGGGGAAGGGCAGTTGCAGATCAGTCCGGCGGCACTCTACGAACTTCCGGTATTCCTGCAAATCTTCCAGCTTCCCCAGTTTGCGCCGATTGACCGCACGGCGTTCAATTATGCGAATTTCACCTTCCGCATCGATAACGAACGGTTCAATTTTCAAGCGATCGATTTGGTCGGTAACGCCCTCAGCCTGCGTGGCCGGGGCATGATTCGCTTTGATGGGGCCGTGCTGCTCGATTTCTTCACCATGCAGCCTCGCAATCCCGTGCGAGTCCCGGGGTTACGTGAACTGGTTGGAGTGGTGGGCATGGTCAGCCAGGGTTGGGTGGCCGTGGAAGTGCGCGGGCCGATTGGTGCTCCGGTGGCCCGGGTTGTGCCATTTCCGGCGGTCGATGAGGCCATGCAACAGTTCCTGGGAGCCTTCGATCCGCGCGCGATGGGACCGCCACCGGGAGTCCGCCGGGGTCCACCTCAGGCCCGGGAATCTTCCGAAGGCGTGCAAAGGTGATGATCCAGTCGAGATTTTTTTCGTTTCCTGACAAGGAGTTCACGAACATTGAGTAACTCTGTGGGGTCTCAGTGACAACAGACAGAGCCCGCAACCACGTTTTATCACAGGGAGTTCTACTAATGCAGCCGACTGTGGCTGTGACCGACTCGGGCACTACGACACTTTCCGACTGGGATCCGCAGCGTTATGCGGAACATGCCCGGTTTGTGTCGGATTACGGTCGTTCACTGGTCGATCTGCTGCAACCCCAACCCGGCGAGCGGATTCTTGACCTCGGCTGCGGAGATGGAGTGTTAACCCTCGCGTTGAAGGAATTAGGCTGCCGCGTGATCGGCGTCGATGCCAGTCCGCGACAAGTTGACGCCACGCGCCGTAAAGGGGTGACCGCTGTCGTGTGCAATGGAGAAGACCTCCCATTTGCCCGACAGTTTGACGCCGTCTTCTCCAACGCCGCGTTGCATTGGATGCGCCGCCCCGATGCCGTGTTGGCGGGTGTGAATCGAGCCCTGAAGCCGAACGGGCGGTTTGTTGGCGAGTTTGGTGCCGCGGGCAATGTCGCGACCATCACCGCCGCGATCCGGCAGTCGCTGAAATCGCGAGGCCACGAATTCGAGCACCTCAACCCGTGGTACTTTCCAGAGCCGGATGAATATCGTCACAAACTGCAGTCGGCCGGATTTGAGATCGCGGCGATCGAAAAATTCCCCCGACCGACCGCCTTGCCGGGCGATGTGCTCGGCTGGCTGGAAACCTTTGCGCACTCGTTCACCGTTGGATTAACCCCGGCGGAACGCACGGGGTTCTTCACCGAAGTCCGTGATCGGTTACGCCCATCGCTATGCGATGCCACGGGCCAATGGTCCGCCGACTATGTCCGCTTGCGCTTCATCGCCGTCAAGCAAAAGTGATCGCTACGCCCGCCGATCATTACGCCCGCAACGTGGCCTGCAATGTCGACTCGCAGGCTGTGATGACGGCGGCTTGTGCCGCGTCGACTTCCTCGCTGGTCAGCGTGCGATCCGCCGCGCGGAACGTCAGCGTCACCACGTAAGACTTCTTATCCGCACCCAGTTGCTTGCCCCGATACTGGCTGGCGAACTGCACTTGTTCGAGCAATGGGCCGGCTGCATCACGAACCGCTCGTTCCAGGTCAGACCACAACACCGGTTCATCGAGCACGAAGTTCAAATCGCGCACCATACCGGGGTACTCCGGTAACTTCTGGGCACGAGGCACCAGATCGGCGTGCCGCTCGGCGAGTTGCAGATCGAGTTCCGCAATGCACACCACATCGCGTAAGTGGGCGGCATCACACACGCTGCGATCGAGTTCCCCCAGCCAACCCCAGCGGACACCGTTCCATAGCACCTCGGCACCACGCCCCGGCGTGAACTGTGGCAAGTCGCAGGGTTGTACGGTCAATTGCCCGTGCGGTTGAATCCGTCGGGCCAGCAATTCGACGACCCCTTTCAACTCCAGATACGATTGCCCGGTGATCATCCCAATCTGCCACGGTTCGACATGGTGTTCCTTGCGATCGGGGTCAGCCGCCAGATAGACCTTCGCGATCTCGAACAGCTTCGCCTGGAAGTTGCCATGCCGTTCATTCGCCCGGCGAGATGTGATCAAACTCGGGATCAGCGACCGCCGCAACAGGTTCTCTTGCCGACGTGATGAATGTTCGACGTAGAGCGCGGGGACATCGGGCCGCGGGTTGAACCATGGCTGTTCCGCCTCCGAGGTGAACGCCGCCGTCATCGCTTCATAAAACCCGACGGCGGTCAACGTCTCGCCGATCCGCTCGACGACGCGCTCGCGCAGCGATTTGCTGCTGGTACACAGCGGCACCGCGACGTCATCGGGCAGATGGTCGTACCCATGAATGCGGGCCACTTCTTCGATGAGGTCGATCTCACGACTTAAATCGCGTCGCCAGGTCGGTGCGCGGAACGTGGCCTGCTCGGCCGTTGCCGTGCCGATTTGTTCGAGACCCAGACGTTGCAGGATGCCGATGGCCACGTCGGCGGGAATGTCGATCCCCAGCACTTTCTTGAAGCGCGCGAACCGCAGTGAGATCTCTGGACCGATCGTCGGCGGAGTGACACCGGCGGAAACGACACCCTCGCACAGTTCGCCCCCGGCGAGTTCGAGAATGAGTTCACAACAACGGCGGCTGGCATAGTCGGGCCCTTGCGGATCGAGGGCCCGCTCGAAGCGATACGACGAGGGCGAATGCAGATCGAGTTTTCGCGCGGTGTTCCGTACAGACAGCGGTGCGAACAACGCCGCTTCAATCAGTACGTTGGTCGTCGCGTCCGAAATCTCGCTGTCGAAACCTCCCATCACCCCGGCGAGGGCCACCGGTCGCTGGGCATCGGCGATCACGCACATTTCAGGCGAGAGTTCATACTCTTTCTGGTTGATCGCCTGGAACTTTTCCCCTTTTTTCGCGGGTCGCACGATGATCTGATGACCCCGTAGCCGATCAAGATCGAACGCATGCAGCGGCTGGGCACATTCCAGCATCACATAATTAGTGATATCGACCACGTTGTTGACGCAGGCAATGCCCACGGCTTGCAGGCGTTGCTGCATCCACGCCGGACTGGGGCCGATTTTCACACCACGGATCACCCGCGCGTGATACTGCGAACACAACTCCGGGGCGTCGATACGGACTGCGATCTGCTTGGCCGCCGGTGTCGAACTGGTCGCCGGTTGTGCCTCCGGGATCTTGAGGGGTTGATCATAAAGGACGGCGACTTCCCGCGCAACGCCGAGATGCCCGAGGCAGTCGGGCCGGTTGCTGGTGACTTCCAGATCAATCACCCAGTCGTCGCCGTGGGCCTGATACTCTTCGAGATTGAGGCCCGACATGGTGAGCCGATCGTTCAACTCCTCGACCGACATCTCGAGCGCGACGTACTGTTTGAGCCAATCCCAACTGACGAGCATGACAAAGTCCGTAGGTCTGTTTCACGTGTGGCCGCAGGGGCCCAGGGATGGCGATCCCTGGGCTTCCTCAATCCATCAATCATCGCCGCCACGTGGACAGGCATCAGAGGCGCGTCCCCCGCCTCAGGTTCGCGACCCCAGCCCCGGCCGACGAACGTATCCACCGTCCCCACAGCGACTTGGGCGAGATGATAACGGAAATGGGGGAAGCTGTCGAATGGGGCGATTGGCACGCAGGCTTCCGCTGGTTGCCCTCAGCCGCTTGCGGGGCTTGCAGAACATCGCCACTTGTGGCAGAACCACCCTGGTTGGTGAGTACGCTGACCGGGGCCACCCTCGCGGCCCGCGGCTCCGTGTGCAACGGATTGTTCTGCTCGTTTTCGCTTAGCGGCCAAGGTTCTTTGACGGCCATTCGTGAGACTTTGCCCATTCTTCCGCGTCTTCGATCGACTCGAATCGCGGATACGCGTGCTCCAGCAAGTAAGTCATTGTGGCGAACGCTCGAACAGAATCTTCATCGATTTGAGTCATGATTCCTGAGTGGGTCGTCCACCAGTAAATATCATAGCCACCATTTCGGTCGTTTACGAGAAACGGAAAGTTGTCTTCGTCCGCTCCCATGAGCGTTGCCATGTCAACGCCATCGTATTGTGCAGCGTACTTTCGGACCTTCTTGTGAGAAAGGTCTTTAAACGCGTAGGACACGAATTGGTTTGCTCGTTTTTCTGGCATTGTCATTTTCAACTGCTTGCGAGCAGAACGAGAAAGTTCACCTGCTGCGGCGGCTGGCGAGACTTTGAACTCTGATTTCACGCTATGCCGCGTGGCGGGGGGGCGGGGGCGCTCCGAAAGGAAGCCCCCGGTAAACGATATCCATTTTCAGGGGCTTCCGCATTCGCGGAGCGCCCCTGCCACCCGTCGGCTTTGGGGATTATTGTTGATTATCAACGGCCACCGGTTCGCCGAATGGAGAGAACGTGTGTTTGAGGAATGTGGTATGATAGCCGGCCCCTTGGACGTTGAATTCTACAGGACGATCGCCTCCATGCGGACCACCGCAAACGCGCATTTTTTCTGCTGATATTTCGTAGATTGCTCTGAGGGCAACTTTCTCCTCTTGCCACGGGATGAGATCGATCTGCCGATGAGTTCCGTTGCTAAACACGACTTTGAAAGCGACTGCACTTTCGTTATTCGAGTCGGCCCAGATTAAGAGTTTTTTCTGTTCATCGAACAACCATGTTTGCCCCAGGGGAACAGCAATGGGTGGGCCGTCGTGTGATGTGAAGGCCACGCGCCAAATACCGCAGACATCTCGAGGCCACTCGTCAGGGTCCGCCTGCTGTGTCGTGGTTTCCTGCCGTTGCTGGTGGATGTCATTCGGGCGGCTTGCCAGCAAGGCGATGACAGACGCGAGTGCCGCAGCCAATGCCAACACGACCACGGTCGCCGATGCTGGATAAGGCTCCAGTGAACGCAACATGCGAGTAGCTCTTGTGAGTTCCTATCGCCAGCAAACTCATGAGTAGACAGGATTGCGTTTCTGCCAGTCTTGAATTGCTATGCTGTCTATCAGTTGTCGTAATTCTGCTGCCCCAGGCTTTCGGTAGTCAAGTGGAAGGATGCGGATTTGGATGGCCTGGATGTGCTGCGAGCGTCGCCAATCTCTGTCGGAATTGACGCTCGCTTTCATCTGAATACCCGACGGCATTGGCAGGATTCAATAATTCCGTCCGTATCCAAACCTCATGCTCTGTCACCCCAACCGCGACCAGAAACGTGGGACAATTGCATCCGGCATAAATCTCGAAGCGGACGGGTAGGCGAAGCTTGCCTCGCTCATCGGGAAAAATTTGACACTCGTCGTCCACTTGCTGGTCTACCGGCGCGGCTTGGCCCTGTTCCCAGACAAATAAACCGCAAGGTCCGTATTTGCCTTGCCACTCAAGCCCCGAAGCCTTGCAGATGGGACAGGAAATGTCAGGGGTCGGACGGTAGTAGTCAAACATGCCCATGAGATCGCCACCCAGTCAACACGAAGGACTTCGCGCGGGTGCCACTGCTGGCTGGCCCAGCAGTGCTCTCTCTGGTCACCATCGACACGATCATGTCGGGACATCGGCAGTGGTTCAAGCCCATTCAGGAACGGGGCACTGCCGCACGTATTTCTGCGATCAGTCAATCCCGTGCTGGTCAGGTCCGATGTCCGCCATTGATCCGGAGTTGAAATTCCACAAGTCCTCGCCATACAGAATTGATGTTCGTCCGTCTTGAAGAGCACTGCTGGGCAAGCCAGCAGTGGCACCCAGCGCTCCAAGAGGAAGCCCCTGATAATCGATCACCATTTTCAGGGGCTTCCGCATTCGCGGAGCGCCCCTGCCACCCGTCGACTGCCACGGTGGTTATTTGGCAGCTTTTGCATCAGCAGGTGCGAGAGTCATGGCATCTGCGATCTTGTAGAAGTTCTTTGAACTCCGGCAGCGGGGCATGGCGTACCAGCCACCGTTAACCTGTGCAACGACAACACGTGTTTGATACTCAATGCCGTCGTAGTGTCCCATGCCGCCGACCTCGACACAAACGAAGCGTTCTCCGGCATATGTTGATGCCCCTTCGAGCTCCAGCGCCTTCACGTTAGGGTCGGCAGAATCGAATGGTGTGCTGGTCACGATGCGGAGGGGCTGCTCACGGCTGATAATCCGCAACCTTCCAGCAGCGTCACGTTGCTCACGAAGTTCGTCGTAGGTAAATGTTTCGCCAGCGTGACGGAACTGTGTTAAGCGCAGTGATTCCGCATACCTGTTCAACACATCCACCTCGTTATTGCAAACACCCAGGAGCACATGTTGCCCGAAGTCTCTCGGCGACGCCGTGGCAACGCCGAGAAACATGGATTGAGCCGCCGTTTCAGGACTCGGGGCAGCTTCAGGCGTAAACTCGAACGGAGCCAGCAACTGACCGGTGGGCGAGGTCGGCGGATTGAGAGCGTAGGCCACGGCACCCACCAAGCCGACTGCAACGACAACGCAGGTCACTGTAGCAAGCCAGGATTTCATGTGGGTGGTTCCCGTAGAACGGAGTGCTAAATACCACGGCTGGACGAGTGGTATCGATGGATTCTACTCAATCGACCGGTCCCACGAAGTGACAAAAGGCCGTTGTTCCAGAAAAACCAGAGATCTGCCATTTGTGGCAGAGCCACACCGGTAAGCGGCTGGGGCGCTCCGTGAGGAAGCCCCCGGAAATAGATCTCCGTTTTCAGGGGCTTCCGCATTCGCGGAGCGCCCCTGCCACCCGTCCGTCTAACGTTCGAGTTAACCTTCCGTGGTGGGTCAGGTTGAACGAGGGGTGAGGCGTCAGTGCTTTGGCTTGCCAGTGATTGAATCGATGTAGATCAGCCCCTTAGTCTGAGCGGCTTTGATCTTGCGATCGAGCATCTCGGAGAAACCAAGGAGCCCTTCGAGCACAACTATCAAGTCGGCTCCATCGACAAACACGGTCTTTATCGCCTTCCCGGCGACGAGTGAGGAAACAACGTTCTCGCTGTAACCATGGATGGAGACGAAGAAGCCGCGACCGTACATCTTCCCCTCAATCTTCCCGGCGAACTGGTATACGGACTCGTTCGCGGCGCTCTTGTCTTGCCACTTCGCTTCAATGATGTAGTGCTCGCCGTCATACTTTACGGAACCGTCTATCTGCTCGCCGTTCACCCTGAAAGGCTCGGTAACCTCAAGGTTTGCAAGCTTCGATAGTTCTTGCAGGATTGCCTCTAGGGCATACCCCCGCTTTGCACCCACAACGCTGCCTTGAAGTAGTTCAATGAAGCGCGCCCTAAGATCCGGAAGAGTAGCGGAAGTCGCTTTGGCGGCTGCTTCCTTCCTCTCTCTTTCCTTGCGTTGCTCCTGCAACTTGTGATCGCGAATCTCCTGGACCATCTTTAGCTGTGTAATCGCGCGTTCCGCCTCCACCCGATCAAGTTTCTTGAGCTTATCGAAGTAGTAGGGATCAAAGTGTGACCAGTTGATAAGAGACTGTAGGATTGCCCGGAACTGGCCTAGTCCTTCATCCGGCTTACTAGACAGATGCTCGAACATCGCATCGACGATCGCGTATCGATGCATCGTCTTGTGGTCGCCCAATACCCTGATGTCTGCCTTCGTGCAGCTGTTGCTCTCAAAGAAGGCGACGATGTCGTCCTTTGGCCATAGCAACTTGAGGATGCACTCACGCATCGCCTGCTTGATGTCGCTGGGGAAAGTCATGTTGGGTGATTTTGACGCCGAAGTTGGGGATAGACAGAATCTTGTTTCTGCCTATCTCAGGCTGTGATTTTGTCTATCGCATCTTAGGATTCTGCCGATCCAAGGTCTCGGGAGTCAAGTGGAAGGATGCAATCCAGAAGGATGATTCCCTGCCTGACATCGCGACTCAGTTCGGTGCCGCGCGACTCAAAAACACTTCTCCCCCGGCAGTTTCGACGCCTGCTTGATCCAACTCGTCAGCAACGCTTCATCGAGCGGTTCGTTTTCGTAGATGTGGTAGTACCGCGTGCCGGGGTTTTTGGACTCGACCGGCGGGATGGGGTTGAGCGATGTCCCTGCGAAGAAGGTCACCTTGATGTACTTGGTGATGCAGTGGAACGCGACGAACCAGCCATCGCCCTCGACGCCATAGAACGGCGTGTTCCAACGCACCGCTTTGCGGACGTGAGGGACCGTCCGCACGATGAGGTCATCCAACCGGCGGCCGACGTCCTGCTTCCAGCCGGGCATCGCGGCGATGAAAGTCTGCACGGGGGCATCGCCATCGGCCTTCGCGATCTGGGGGTTGCCGCCGGAGAGGAGTTTGGGTCCGGCAGCCTCTGTTTTGACGGGAGCTTTCCGAGCGACCTTGGTCGCCTGCTTCGCTGCTTTTTTCGCCATGCGTGGAATCCTGAAGCTTTACCCAACGGAATGTTGAAGATGTGGTCTGTCATTATCGCCAGAACTGGGTGAGACTGCCAATCCCATCGTCACTGTTATTGCCCTGCGGAGACGCTGGTCCAGGAGAGACTGCTAACTGGCAGTGATCCCCCTGCGAGTTCCTCGAAATGTCGCCGTGCGTGAATTCTTGATCGCAGTCCTGCATTCTCTTCGGTTATATGTGGCTGTTTTTCCTAGAGTGCGAGTGCTTGCTGTCTGCTAGAATGGGCTCATGAAGATGTCCGTCCCGGAGAGGTCTATGCCCGGCATCGCTTACATGAGGCAAGGCCTCGTTGGGATCGTCATACTCGCGGTGCTGGGGTTCTCGGCGTGGTGGGGGTGGCGGTTCTATGCCACGCAGTCGTCCCAGGCAACTTATGAAACCGCTGCGGCGGAGCACGATTGGCCGGTCGCCGTGGCCGCTGCGGGGAAGTGGGCCCAGATGGAGCCCGAGTCGGTCGAGGCGTGGCTGGCCGTTGCGGAAGCCAATCGTCGAGTTGGCCAGTTTGATCAGACAGCGGCGGCCCTCGCGGAACTTCCCGATGATGATCCGCGGACGTTGACGTCGTTGGCCTTGCGGGGCGATCTGCTGCTGTCGGAGCTACGGAAACCCAAGGAGGCCATTGAGAACTGGCAGCGGATGCTGAAGATCGCACCGACTGCGAATCTGGCCCATCAGCGGCTGATTTACGTCTACGCGATGCTGTTGATGCGGTCGCAACTTCAACAGCAGATTTATTCCGCAATTGAACAGCGCTGCGAACCACCCGAGGCCTACATCTATTTGTGTGCCTTGCCCAGCCTGCAGTTTTCCGATGGTTTGATCAAATGCTCGGAATGGCTGCGGGCCTCTCCCGGCGATGCAGATCTGGAAATCGCTCAGGCGGTTTACGCCGCCCGCTCGACGCCTTCCCGCACGCAGGCCATGTTTGGGCTGAAGGGTGTCGTGCCGGGAGATATGTCCTTAATTCATGCCTGTCGTGAGACCTATCCGGCGAGTGCGGAAGTCCTTGCCGTCTTTATCGATCTAGCCATCTATGAGGGCGATGTCGAGCAGGTGGCTGAACTCCTGGAAGCGGCCGGGGAAGTCGGCGAAGTCGAACACGATAGCCGGTTTTTGCGGTATCACGGCTGGGTCGCCTTGAATCAACGCCAGCCAGAGGCGGCGGTCGAATGGGGGCATCGGGCGTTGTTGGCAAACCCGCTGGACTGGAAAGCGCGGCATCTGCTGGCCGATGCGGAACGACTCGCCGGAGATGCAGAGTCCGCGAAGCGGGATTCGGAACTGGCGGCCCGAGGGAAGATTTTGGAGCGTCGCTGCCTGGAACTTCCGACGGGATCTGCGGCGACACCAGAACTATTGGACGAAATTCGGGTTTATGCTCGAGATTCCGGCGATCAACGCGTCGAGCAGGGGTTGGCGGCTCGGTTAAAACTGATGCGGTAACCCGCAGGGTTGGGAATGCCCGGGATTGCCCGATTTCTACTCAACGCGTGCCAACGAATTGGGTTGCATCAGCCGATAATGATCGGTATCGTAAGTGAATCCTCTCAAAATTCTCTCATAGTTCTTACTGAGGTTCCTCTGCATGCGTTGGCGACATTTCGCTACATTTTCGGCATTTTGTGCGGTTTGCCTGTTCGGATTGGGTTGCGGCGGCGGCGATGCCGGTCCCACTCTTTACCCGGTCACTGGCAAGCTGACGAAGGGGGGGCAACCCTTTCCCGGCGTATCGATTACGTTAACGCCCACCGAAGGTAAGGGGAGCGTGGGACTGATTGCCACGTCCAAAGATGATGGGACGTTTGAGGTTATCACGCCGCAGGGTGGTCGCGGCGCTCCGGAAGGCACGTATCGCGTGGTGTTGAGCAAGCCCGTGGAGATGGACTATTCCAAACCGGGTGCGAAGCCCAAGGCATCCGAAGATATTCCCAAGAAATATCAGTCCGCACAGTCGACCGATCAGGTCATTGAAGTGAAGAAAAGTGGTCCGAACACCATCGAGATCGCCCTGTAGTTCTCGTCACGAATAGTTCTCGTCACGAATTATCTTTCCGCATCGTCAAACAGGAACTTTGTTCCTGAGACTTCATTGTTTCTTCTTCTGAGGAGTTCTCTTATGTCACGTTGGCCTTGGTTGAGCCGGATGCGTCGGGCATTTACGCTCATCGAACTTCTGGTGGTGATCGCGATCATCGCGATCCTGATTGCCTTGCTGTTACCCGCCGTACAGCAGGCCCGTGAAGCGGCACGCCGTACTCAATGCCGTAACAACCTGAAGCAGATCGGTTTGGCAATTCACAACTATCATGACAATTTCCAGCAGTTCCCGCAGAACTTCGATGCGACCCGCGATGCGGCGGGTGGCCGTACCGGTATGGCGGTTTCCTGGGTCACGGCGTCGCTGCCCTACTTCGATCAGGCCCCTCTGTTCAATCAGGTGAATTTTTCGAATCCCTTCGATTGGACGGGTTCCGCTTACGGGTCAACCAACCGTTCCGGAATGGACAATCGGGAAGCCCAGATTGTGCGGGTCACCGTGCTCCCCGCTTTGATGTGCCCAAGCAATCCGCAACCGCCGCGTCGTGATGGCGCTGCCCTCTACGATGGTGGTGGCTGGAATGGAAATAGCCGGAACATGAATGGGGCGCGAACCGATTACCAGGGCAACATGGGCTACGTCTTTACCGGTTGGAAAGACTGTGGTCCCGACTGGCCGAGCGCAGCCGGTGCCGCTGGTGGTGCCCCCTGGGTCAATCCCGAACAACTCCACAACCAAAATGGCGACAACCTGCAACGGGTGGTCGGCGTCTTCTGGTGGATGGGCTCGGCCGGTATTGCGCACATCGTCGATGGAACCTCGAATACCGTGGCGGTTTTTGAAAATCATTCCTGGAATGAGTCGAAGCGGTTTGCTGCCGAACCGAACAAAACAGGTCTTTGGTTCTCGCCGATCGGAGCCATCGATTCACTCCACAAACCGATCAATTTTGATTCGGCCGTGGTGGCGGGCGGTAATGGTGGTGATGACACACGCTGTGCCAGTTGGAGCAGCGTGCATGTCGGTGGTGCCCATGCCCTGATGGCCGACGGAGCGGTGAAGTTCGTCAGCCAGAATATCGACCAGAACGTGCAGCGCGGGATCGCAACCCGGGCTGGTGGCGAAGTCGTGAGCGACTTCTAATGCCTCATTAGAGCGTTTCGCGGTTTCTGCAGATTCTCAAGCGGGTCTCTGTGTCTCACGACACAGAGACCCGTCTGTTACTTAGGCCATGCCCTGATGCCCATAAGACGCGTCACCACCGTGTTCTCAGTGACGGTCTGTTTCACTCCCCGCAGCGTTCTCGGCCTACATTTCCGGAAGTTGTCTCCATGATCACTCCCGTACAATACGGGTGCCTGGTCGCATGTTTGATCTTCACGGGCTGTCAGCCAGCCGATTCGGTAGCGCCACCAACCATTGTCGCTGCGAACAACTCTTCCGAACTTTCAGCAACCCTCAAGCCGTCGCATCGCCCGGTGGAACTGCCCTCTTCCATCAAACACCTTCCGGAATTCACGGCGATTCATTTTGATGATCTTCATGCCGACCTGGGGATCGAATTTCAGTTCGATTCCGGTGCCAATGGACGGGCCTTGATGCCCGAGTCGGTGGGTGGCGGTGGCGGGTGGATTGATTTTGACCGAGATGGTCGCCCCGATCTGTATCTGGTTCAAGGTGGCAATCCCACGCAACAGCCCTGCCATCCTGATGGCGACCGCCTGTATCGGAATCTGTCGAATCGGTTTGTTGATGTGACTGCGGCTTCTCGTCGGGCGGATCCTGGATATGGGCAAGGGCTTGCCGTGGGTGACTTTGATAACGATGGGTTTGACGATCTTCTGGTGACGAACCTTGGACCCGATGTATTGCTGCGGAATCTGGGAGATGGCACGTTTGAAGATGTGACCAGCGTAGCGGGTGTCGCTGATCCGCGCTGGGGCAGTAGTGCGGCGTGGGCCGATCTCGACCTGGATGGCGACCTCGATCTCTTTGTGTGCAATTACCTGCAGTATGACGTCTTGCATCCGAAAGATTGTCATTTCGATGATGGTCGCCCTGCCATCTGCCATCCGGAACATCTCGATCCCGAGGATAACGCCTGCTATGAAAACCAGGGCGATGGTACCTTCCGTGAAGTCACGCAGGCCTGGGGCCTGCTGGCACCCGGCAGTAAGTCTCTGGGGGTGGTTGTCGCCGACTTTGACGGAGACTTTCGCCCCGACATTTATGTGGCGAATGATACCACGGCGAACCATCTCTTCATGAATCGCGGCACGGGCCAGTTTGACGAACAAGCGGTGGAACTCGGCTGTGCTATGAATGGCATTGGCCAATATCAGGCCAGCATGGGAATCGCCTGTGGCGATTACGATCGCAATGGGTTTCTGGATTTGTATGTGAGCCACTTTTCGTCCGACTCGAACACGCTGTATGCGAATCTTGGTCCCGCGGGGTTTCATGATGTCACACGCAGCGAAGGGTTGCACAAGCCCACGCTCCCTTACCTGGGCTTTGGCACGGTGATGCGGGATTTCAATGCCGACGGTCTGGATGAGTTGCTGGTCACGAATGGTCACATTGACGACTGGCGGTACAAAAACGAACTGTACGCCATGCCCCCGCAACTGTTTACCTATCAGCACGGGCGCTGGCACGAGCAATCACGGCAGGTGGGTGACTACTTTCAGGGCAACTATCTGGGGCGGGCCATCTCCGTCGCCGATTATGATCGCGATGGCGACGACGATTTGCTCATTGTCCATCAGGATCAGCCCACGGCGCTGTTGCAGAATAATTCCCCGCGCCAGCATTGGTTGAAGCTGGAGTTCATGGGCAGAAAATCGAATCGTCGCGGCGTGAATGCCATCATCGATCTTCACCAGGGCGATCGAACATGGCATTATGAGCTGGTGGCTGGCGGAAGTTACTGTGCCGCTCATCAGCCGATTTTGTCGGTGGGACTGGGAGACAACGCGGCTGATTGCGAAATTTTCGTGCGCTGGCCCGTGCCTGGCGCACCGGTTCAAAAGGTGACAACGGCAGTCGACCGGGCCCTGGTGATTCAAGAGGTGGATTGAGAGTGATGGTGATGGAAGCACGGCGGCATGCCGGGCAATTTCAGGCAGGACTCAAGGGGCTTCCTCTCTGGTGGTGTTGCGTCGTTGCCGGCTGGCTGCTGCCACTGCCCGGTTGCATGTCGCAGGCAGACCCGCCGGACGTTCCGCAGACCATCACGGAATCGGCTGTGACGCCCCGAATCGAGCGGCCGACTCCACCATCCGCAGACTATGTCGGCAGTACACGATGTGCGGACTGCCACCAGGAATTGGCACGCCGCTATGCGCAGCATCCGATGGCACATTCCGCGAGACACGCCGCAGACGATGCGGGACAGTTGCCGTTGGAGAATGCCCAATTTTCATCCGGCCGGTATGAATATCAGGTGTTGCCCACGGAGCAGGGGGTTGTGCATCGCGAAAGCTGCCGGGCCGAAGATCGCAGTCTGTTGTATGAGCAACTGGTCCCCATGTCCTACGCGATTGGGTCGGGTCAGCGGGGGCGTGCCTATCTGACCGATCGAGAAGGGCTGTTGTTTGAATCGCCGATCACCTGGTATGCGTCCGATCGTCGCTGGGATCTGTCTCCCGGTTATGCGAAATTCAACCTGCACTTCAGCCGGCAGGTGGGAGATGGCTGCATTTATTGCCACATCGGTCGCCCGAACCCCGTGGCTGGGGACGCCGACCGCTATCAAACTCCCATGTTTCTTGAGGCGGGTATCAGTTGTGAGCGCTGTCATGGTCCGGGGCAGGCGCATGTCGCCTACCAGGAATCCAAAGCCCGGTCGACGACCAGCAAACTGCTGGCCCATCAGCCCGATCCGATCACCGACCCGTCAGACCTCCCCCCGGAACAGCGCGAAGCGATATGCAATCAATGCCACCTGCAGGGAGATGAGCGGATCTTGCGGTATGGTCGCAAGCCGGGAGACTTTCGACCAGGCAACCATCTGCACGACATCTGGATCTCGTTTACTTCCGGCACAAAAGTGATCGACGGGGTTTCCACGGAGGCCGTCAGTCAGGTCGAGCAAATGCGGTCCAGCGCCTGTTTTGTGTCAAGCAACGGCCGCTTCGGTTGTACTTCCTGTCATGACCCGCATGGAATCCCTGAGGCTCCAGATCGGGCCGAGTTCTATCGTGACCGCTGTCTGGCATGTCATGGTCCGGAGCAAGCTGAGTGTACGGAAATATTAACGGCACGAAACGCGGCTGCGGACAACTGCATCACGTGTCACATGCCTCAACTGGCGACTTCCGATGTTCCGCATACCAGTCAAACCGATCATCGGGTTCGTCGTCGGCCAGCAGTGTTATCCCGCGCGGAAGCTGCCGCTGACAGCACGTTCCAGATTTTCGGATCTGCGGAGCAGGACGTTCCCAATTGGGAACTGGATCGGGCGCGTGGCTTGTTGATGGTCGACTATGCCGAACGCGAGCACGACCGGCGTTTGGCCGCGGAAAGTCTGATGGTGTTGGTGCCGATCGCGTCTCTGGTGCCCGATGATGCCCCGCTGCTGAGTCGCCTGGGTGTAGCCTACGATCTGGCCAATCAGCCCGATCGGGCTCGACTTGCATGGGAGGCGGCGATCGAGATTGACCCGCGCGCCATCGAACCGCATCGCAGGCTGGCACTCATTTTATTCGACGAGCTGCATCCCGCCACGGCCTTGAAGCCCCTGGAAGCGGCATATGCCTTGAACCCATGGGACGAAGCCATCTGCGGTCGCCTCATTCTCGCGAGATCTGCTCAAGGAGAGTTCGACGCGGCTTTCGAATTGGCGAAAACAGCCGTGACTCGCTTCCCCGCATCTGTGCAATTGCACCACTGGTTGGCTGATGCGTACCAGCGACGCGGCGAATTGGCCGACAGCCAGCGACATTCGACACAAGCGCAGCGGCTGGAAAGCTCGCAACCGCCACCATAATTACCACCCGCACGCCGGAAACCGCGAAAACTTGCCGTTCGGTGCGACAGGTCGAAATGGGCGATGTCAGACTCGAACTGACGACATCCACCTTGTAAGGGTGGCGCTCTAACCAACTGAGCTAATCGCCCCGGTCACCTTGGTTTTGGCAGGTGCCAGAGTTGACTGTTCACGGGAGTATACCACGCCCCTGTCGGAAGGCGAAAGAGTGGCGGCAGTCGCGAGTTGGGTCGCGGGATTGTCGAGATCCTCGCGGTCGTATCATCGGCTGTTCCGGTTCAGGCTTCCGCCGGTTCACTGGCGGCAACGCACGTGGTGATGACCAGATCGCCAGCGACATTCACCACGGTTCGGCACATGTCGAGCAGGCGATCGACGCCGAACACGATGCCGATGGCTTCGCCCGGGATGCCGACCGATTGCATGACGACCACAATCAACGGCAACGAGCCGCCGGGGACACCGGCTGTGCCCACGCCCGCGAGGACCGACATCAGCACGACCTGAAACTGTTGGGCCATGGTGAGTTCAACTCCCATGACCTGGGCGAGGAAGAGGACGACCACGCCTTCAAACAACGCTGTGCCGTTCTGGTTGCCCGTCGCTCCCACGGTGAGGACGAAATTGGCGACACGCGGGGGGAGTTTCAAATCGTTGAGGGCGACCTTGATCGCCGTCGGTAAAGTTGCCGAGGATGAGGATGTGCCGAAAGCGACGAGCATGGCTTCACGCGTTTGACGGAAGAACTCCAGGGGCCGCTTATGCGAGAAGAGCAGCAACACGATCGAGTAAGTACCGAACAGATGCAGCGCGAGACCGAGCACGGCGGTCCCCACGAACCAGGCGAGCGTAATGATGATGCTGAAACCGAGTTGCGCGGTGACCACGAAGACCAGGCATCCGGCTCCGTAAGGTGCCAGTCGCATGGCGAACCCGATCACCGTCATCGCGACGGCATTCAGTCCTTCGAGCCACCCGATCAGCACGGCACATTTCTCGGGCGTGGCGGTAATCGCGAGTCCAAACGCGAGGGCAAAGCACATCACGGCGAGCATGCCGTTGCCTTTGGAACTGCCGTCGAGCGCACCGGCCATTTCCTGAATCGGGTTTTCGGGGATGAGATCGATCAGCGTATCGCGGATCGATTTGGCCTTGGCGGCCTGTGCGACTCTGCCCTCGGCGGCGACTTTTTCCTTCGCAATGATGCGGTCGCGAATTTCTGTGGGCAGTGATTCCCCTGGTCGAATCGTGTTGACCAGTCCGACACCAATCAAAACGGCTGACCCTGACAGAACGCCCGTATAAATCAGCGTGCGCAGCCCCATCCGGCCGAGTTTGGAGACATCACCAATTTCGACCACCGCGAGGGCCAGTGCCGAGAAGACCAGCGGTAAGACCACCATGAACATCAGCCGGAGAAAGACCTTGCCGAGTGGTTCCACCCAATAGACCAGGGTGTCGAGCCAGTCGGCGAGGCCATTGGCATTGGCATCGGGCAGGCGACCCGTGCCGGAGATGTTGGCGATCAAGCCCAGCACCACGCCGATGATGAGTCCGATGAGAATCCGCGTGTGCAGCGGCAGTCCACGTTCGGCATGACCGGCATCCGGTGGAGAGGCGGGAGCCGTTGGTGTGGCTGGTTCCGGGACGGTGTCCGTCATCGTGATCCCTGATTCGCGGCTGTCACAAGTCCGGCGGCGCTGCCGTGGAATTGCACTGTGACGGGATCACCGGAGATGTGCAACCGGGCGGGGGAGGGGTGAGAGTGCGGAGTGCGGAAGGGGGAACGTGGAATAGCGCTGTGGCTGGCCGGGTCTTAATCGCTCATGCAGACTCTGTCACTCTGTCACCTTCTTCCCTCTGGCGTGTGGATGGGCCTTTTCGTAGGTTTCCTTCAGGCGCTGCGTGCTGACGTGCGTGTAGATCTGTGTGGTGGTCAAACTTTTATGCCCCAACATTTCCTGCACACTGCGGAGATCGGCACCGCCATCCAGCAGATGCGTCGCGAAGCTGTGTCGCAAGGTATGTGGCGAAGTTTTCAGATTCAGCCCGGTTTGCAGCAGATATTTTTCGATCATGCGGCCCACGCTGCGGGTGGTCAGCCGCGTCCCCAGTCGATTGAGGAACATGGCCGCTTTGTCGCTGGGGCCGGCATTCTCCGCGGGTTGACGCACCTGCAACCACGCATGAAGAGCTTTCGCCGCGTATCGGCCCACCGGAGCGATGCGCTCCTTCTTGCCTTTGCCGAAGACCCGCAGGATGTTGGCATCGCGATCCCACTGATCGATGTTCAACCCGACCAGTTCGGCGACACGTAAGCCGCCGGAGTACATCGTTTCAAGCAGGGCTCGATCGCGCAGGCCTTCCGCGTCATTCGCCGGGGGAGCATCAAGGAGCTTGACGATTTCTGTCGTGGTCAGAAAGTGGGGCAGCTTGCGGCCCGCGCGCGGGGTCCGCAGGGCTTTTGCGGGGTTCGAGGTGACCAGCCCTTCACGATGGCAGTACTTCAGGAAGCTGCGCAGACACGCCAGCCGCCGGGCAATGGTGGACTTCGCGTAGTCGCACTCATGCAGATAGGCGACATAGCCCCGCAGGTTGGCGATCTCAAGTTGAGCCGGTTCGGTGATACCACCCACGCGGTCACGCAGATAATCGAACAGGCTGTTGAAGTCTTCGCTGTACGATTTGAGGGTCAACTCAGACGCATTACGTTCAATTTTGAGATACCGCAGAAAACCGTCAATTGCAGAGTACAGGCCATTGCTCATGGTCGCGGCCCAGTGGGTCGAAAAACAAAGCCGAGGAGCCCCAGCCCCTCGGCCCATTGTTCAGCAGTTCGCGGCAGGTTACCGCCTCACTTGGTCGGTTCCTTGAACCGCGGGCGCGTCATCTGTTGAGATGACTCCACGGAGGGAGATTGTTCCCGCAGACGGGCAATCCGCTGGCTCATCACGGCGGCGTCGTACCAGGAAAAGCTCAATTCCGGGTCGGCAGCGTACTGGCCCAGCGTGCGCAGCAACTGGTCGGCACTGTCATCGTCATAGAGGAAGACATAGCGCTCCTCGCCTCGAACCAGCGCTAACACATTGATGCCGCGTTGCATGGTCTACCCTTGGTCTGACAGGGCTGTTCCCGCCACGAAAGAGCGCACTTTGTAAGTATGTCGGCAGGGCAGGGGGGGAAGATGAACGTTATTACGTGCGACTTGCTGGAACCCGTTGCCTGGCTCGTGTAACGGTCGCACCTTATTTGTTTTTGCGCAGTTTCAGCACGACACGCCGTTTGGCTTCACCGCCATGCAGTTGCAGCATTTCGACGATCATGAGATGCGACGTGAACCGGATAAAATCTTCGCTGCGGTTCAAATAGGCCTCCCAGCCACCGCTGCGCAAATCGCCACTGAGTTCAAAATAATCGCGCAGGCGTGCTGTCAGAAGCGGATCGGCTCCGTCGAACATCCGGGTGTAAGACATCAGCGGCTCGCGGGGATTGAACGGCTGCGTGGGGGTCGCGGGCAGCAGCATCACGGTCTCGGACCCGGCCTGTTTGTCCGGCCACGGGTTCCAGTTCCGCATGCGGTCCCACTTGGTCGGGGGCTCGGCGACGAGTCCTTCCGGAGAGATCATCACGTCCGACTGACCACGAAAATCCGAGAGCGAAGGCGGGCAGCTTTCGATCGATTCGGGCTTGTGGTAGGAAAATCGTTGGCGTTTCGGATTGGAGAGCTGCAAGACATCGTCATGCACGGGCACGCCGGGGTTGAACCTCCACTCATAAGGCGAATACCACGAAATCTGCATGCCGATGCGGGGCGGATAGTACGGCGAATAGTCGGTCACCGCCCCGATCACCACGGCATCGATCTTCAGAATCTGGGCCAGCTTTAAGGCGTCGTCAGGAGAGTTCATCTGCAACTGATGATCGTGAATCGCCTGCTCGACGACTCCGACTGGCACGACCTGAAACCCTGGCGTCTTCTGGAGTTCGGTGAAATAGGCCTGGGCAAAGCGACGGCCATCGACCGTCGGTTCTTCGCTGAGGTTGAAGAAAGGGGCGACCGCGACCGTGGTCAGCCCGGCGACCGGGTTGGTGACGCCCACCTCGAACATCACGCAGCCGGTATTGGCGACGCAAAACAACAGCGTCAGCAACAACATCCCGCAGCGCACGGCAACACCTTCCCCCCGCTCAGAGACCAAGCCTCCTCGGTATCATCGGCACAACCGGCAACGTTTCTGTAATCAGAAAACTCAGCCGGAGAGAAGATTGGCCCAATGCTTCAGGAAGGGATGCGTTGCCATCTACACGGCATTCCGAAGCTCATTCCAGCAGAAAGCGAAAAGCTGAAAGCGGACAGCCAGACTGCGAGAACCCGGCGAATTTCAGGCTTTCTACTTTCCGCACTGTGCTTTCCGCATCCACTCGGACTCCACTCCCAAACAGCTTCTCAGTCCCAGATCTGAATGCGGCAGCGGTGGAATTTGTGAATGTTCTGGTCGTTCACGCCGTCGTAGTAGTAGACGAACAAGTTGTCACCGAAGACGACACCCTCGGGGTCAAACTGATTCAGCGTGCCATCTTCGCTCGCCCAGGTTTTGATCCGGCCGTCGAGTGAGGCCAATGCAATCCGCGGGATCGCATCCGTGTCGTTGGCCAGGTAGGTAAAGTAGGTCTTTCCCTGATAGCTCACGGGTTCGGCACTCTTCAAGCCCGACGAGGTGCGCGGGGTGCTATCTGGCGCAGTGATGCGCAGAATTCGTTGCCATTTCGCGCCCTGCTGCCGGTAAACTTCCAGCCATTTCCGCTGGTTCAGTGTGAGGAACAGCGTCTCGCCGGGAAACTCGGGGGCTTCAAAGGCGAACGAATCGATCTTGTTCCCCGGCGTGTCGGTCAGCAAGGTGAATTCTTCGGTATCGATGTCGTACCGACAGACCTGGTCGACGTTTCTCGCGTCGGGATATTGAGCGATGATCGCACGTTCCCCGGGCAGCCACTGTGGACCCGATGTGCCCGCTTTGATCCGCGGAACAGGATGCACGATCTCCGGCTGCGAATCATCGAACCACTCGTTGAAAATTTGCTTGCCCGCGGCGTTATCCGCAGCGCCAATGCGGGCCCACATGACCAAAGACCCGGGGAAAGCGGGCTCTTTGGAAGAAATGAGTGCCCGCGTGTTCGTCGTCGTGGCAGAGACAGGCAGGTCAAGCTGCCGGGTTGCCACGTTGTAACGCACGATGTCGAGCCCATCGAACTGGCTGTAGTAGAGGACGATCCCTTGTTGTGATTGTCCGAACTCCGGGCCGTTGTAGGTGACGTCAAAGAACGGGTTCTCTTTGGTCAATAACGGGGCCGCACGACCGGCGTATTGCCCCTTGCCATCGGCTGGCAGCATGTCGCCCGTTTCGGGATCGACCTCGCAGAGCCAGACATGCCCCAGGTCGTCCTGCCAGACCATCTGGCGTTCGTCGGCGAGGAACTCCGGGTCGATGTACGACACGCTCGTATCACCGATCACCACATCGGTACTGGTGAGCAAGCCCGGGATGCCCAGCGAACCGCTGCGCGGGACCACCCGGACCACGCTGGGAAGTTTCAGCGGAGTTTTGGCCACCGTGCGAACTTTGGCCTCAACCGGGGCTGCGATCCCCAGCGTGAGCAGCACGACGCTCCCCCAGCAGGCCGGGGAGTAGAACCGAGTGGAGCAGGGCATCGACCACATCCTGTGAAGATTTCTGAAGTCCGTGGCCGGGCCGAGCACCGATTCCACCACGAGAGGCACACAACAGCATAGGTTGTCGGGAGACAGGATGGGGGCGTTTTCCCTCCGTTCGCGAAAAAGTCACTAGAATGTGTGTTCGGGTGTGAGGTGGGATGGAGACAGATCTATACAACCTCTAGGGGGAAGAGTTCGACAGAGACTTCGGGACGAAACGGGCATGCCAGACCCCCTCGGCGTCGAATAGGAATTCGAGCGTGCCTTCCACATTCGGCGGCGCGAGGCCCTGCAGATCGATCTCTTGCGAATGGAGTTCCTCTTCGCCATCCACAACCCATCTGACGGTGGATTTGTCCGGATGGCCGCTCAGTTTTGGAAAAAAAGTGAAAGCATCAGCACCGGAAACGATGTTCCCGTCCCCAGGCTGAGCAACGCCAAAGTTCGACCACTCGTTGATGCGAATCTCTTGGGGATATTCACTTCGGACAACAAATTCACCGGTGTAAAACGGATCAGGATCACTCGGACCACAACCACTGATCACAATTGCGATACAGAGATAGTTTTGGAAACGCACCGGTATTTCTTTGCCTTCCTTTTGCGATTTTTGTGCTTTTTGTGGCTAAAAATGCCTTGGTCGCCACAGCTCATTCCACCCCGTACCAACGCTCGGCGTTGCCTTGCGGCTAACGTCCTTGCGCGCTGGCTATGGTCCGCCGAGTTCCTGCACGAGGACGCGCAGGAAGGGCTCCACATCGGTCACCAGACCGATCGTCTGGCGTGTGCCGCGATCGGCCAGTTTTGTGACTGTCGCCGGGTTGATGTCGACACACACCACCTTCACCCGCGCGGCGAGCAAGTTACCGACGGCGATCGAATGTAGCGTGGTGGCAATCATCAGGCAGAAGGTGACATCCTGTACCAGATCCCGCATTTTCGCCTGCGCGACCAGCGTATCGCTGATCACATCTGGTAAAGGGCCATCATCACGAATGCTCCCCGCCAGCACGAAGGGAATATCATGCTGAATGCACTCGTACATGATGCCATTTTGGAGCAGTTTCTGCTCAACGGCCTGCCGAATACTCCCCACGCGGCGAATGCGGTTGATCGTGCGTAGATGATGCTCATGGCCTTCTTCGGTCGAACCGCCGTGGTCCATCGAGATGCCCAAGCTGGTACCAAAAAATGATTGCTCGATGTCGTGCGTGGCCAGTGCATTGCCTGCGAACAACACATGCACATAGCCCTTGCGGATCAGCCAACTGAGATGTTCGCGACTCCCTGTGTGGACAATCGCCGGTCCACCCACGACCAGGATTTTTCCGTTCCCGCGAGAGGCTTTCCGCATCTGTTCGGCGATCTCGCGCACGATCACCTGTTTTGGTTTTTCGCTGCTGACTTCGCTGTTCATGAAGCGGAAACCCTGCGGCCGGGACAGGTCGTTTGCGATGGGCTGGACCCGAATTCCCGCACGCCCCACAACGATGCGATCGCCCAATTGCACCTCGCACATGGGGATGCAGACCGCCTGTTTCGTCGAGAGATCGACCTTGATGCCGCAGTCCATTTCCTGCCGCTCGACGGTCATCCAATCACCACCCATCCGGATCTCGGTGGGCTCATTCGTCGTCGCATAAAAGCCTTCGGGGAAGGCCCCGGCGATGTCGGCCGGTTCCATTCGACAGTTCTGCATCGCAACCGGCATGGCCCCATGCTGGCCAATCGTCGACAGAATTTTGTCGAGGCACTCCGGCGTGGGGGCCGAGACGAGCAGCCGGACATAACTGGGGTCGTGGCGATGATGACCAATCTGCACGTCCTGGCTTTCATACTCGCCGCCCAACGTGCTGATTTCGTCGAGAACTTTCGGCAGCAGCAAGCTGTCGATGATATGGCCGCGGAGCTCGACTTCCTCGCGAAAGGGAAAGTGCTGCGGGGTTATGGCTGGGTGCGTCATACCGTGTTTCTCCCTCGGTTCGATGCGTGGTCACATCCGAGCGGCCAAGTGGGCAATTCTCGCAGTTTTCAAGACCGCGACAATCGCGAAATCGGGGGGATGGCCTGAAAATCGGCCGCGGAAGGAGTATGAAATTGCCTGAGAATTGCCCTGGCCACGGTCAGCCGATCTGTGTTTCCCGTCGATCGGGGACTATGATAAGTCGGCCAGCCGTAGTTCCGGACAGGCCGACACATCTCGTTTCCCAGTCCAGAGCGCTGGCATTCGCCTCACAATGGAGTCGTATTTCCGCGACGAAAGCGAGCCGGAACTCTCTTGAATCGGCGTGGCAAATCCCAGCAACGACAGCAACGCATGCGCGGTCGGATTCCGGTAGGTCTGATCGGCGTGGGACCGTTGTGGGATCACCGGTATCGCCCGGCTGTCGAGCGGTTGCAGCCGCGCATCGTCGTGACGGCTGTGTTTGATGCCGTACAGGCTCGAGCACAGCAGGTCGCAGCCGAACTGAATGCCGATGTTGCCCCGGGATTACGGGCCTTGTACGAGCGCCCCGACATTCAAGCGGTGCTGGTTCTCGATCCTGCCTGGTACGGGCTGCATCCCGCCGAGTTGGCTTGCGAATACCAGAAACCCGCTTTTCTGGCTGGGTCGCTGGGACATGAACTGGCGGCGTTGCAGTCGCTGTATGAGCGATCTCGAGCTCGCGAAACGCTGTTAATGACGGAGTTTTCACGACGCTATACCCCCGCGACCACTCGGTTACGCGAGTTGATGGCGACCAGGCTGGGGCAGGTGGTTCGCGTCCAGATTCGGGCCACGCCACCCGCTGTCGCACAGCGCGAGGGCTTGCCAGGCCAGGCCCGTCCAGAAGATTTCCTGACTGGGCTGTTTGACTGGTGCCAGTATGTCACCGGGCGGACTCCCATTTCCGTTTCGGTCCCCAGCCATCTGGAACAACCAGCCGGTGCGTCAGCCCGGCAACTGGAGATCGGTTTTCGCGCCGATCCGCTGGGGAATCCTAGCTGCCTGGCACGAATTATCCTGGCTCAACCAGACGCGTCTCAAACGGCCGAGACTGGTCCAGCGTTGCTGCATGAAGTGCATTGTGAGCAGGGGTTTGCGACGATCAGCGAAGACGCTTGCATCCGTTGGCAAAACGGCACGTTCTCAGAATTTCAGGTCGAACAACTCGCGGCCGAGCGGTCAGACGCCGACGTGATGCTCGACCAGTTCTTTCGGCGCGTTGTGGGTGGTTTAATTCCAGTGGCGGACGTCCGGGATGTCTGCCGGGCGCTCTTTTTTGTCCAGTCCGTGGAACGCCAGATTCCGGGTGGTTTTGCTGATAATCCTGCTGGGTTTTAAGAGTCGTCCGACAAAACCGGTTGCGGAATGCAAAAACCGCAGTTGTTGCAGTGACAGCTTCGGTCCCGCAGAGGTTTTGTCGAAATGCACTCAGTCCGGAAAACGAGGCCAGGGGTGCCTTGGCGAACCAATTTCTGGTCCCTTGGGTCTCGGAAGTGGTCTCTAGGCTAGACAGAGGCGGCGTGAGTCGCCACAATCCCGCTTCTTCAGCCGCATTGCAGGGGAATTTCTCGGCGAGAGTCGAGATTCCTGCAAGGAATGACGATCAATGGAAGCCCGGGAGACTGGGTGAAATTGACGGGCGTATAGCTCAGTCGGCTAGAGCGCAGCTCTGATAAAGCTGAGGTCCGTGGTTCGAGTCCACGTACGCCCAATTGTCTCTCGGGGACGTAGCTCAACTGGGAGAGCGCCGGCTTTGCAAGCCGGAGGTTGCCGGTTCGATCCCGGTCGTCTCCAATGGTGGAAATGCGTCCCGGACTGTTTTTGAAGGGGTTTCTGTTCGCGAAGTATCGGTGAAGATTGAAATGAAAATGACTTCAAAAAATCTTCGACCAGTTGCTTGACGATCGGAACCAACCACAATAATATTCCCCCTGTCGACACGAACGCGGTCGACGCCAGTGGCCAACCAAATCGCGGTCTCCAGCTCATTCAGTCGATTCGACTGGGCGTGCTGAAGCCCACAATCGGGTTGGCCGGCGAAATGCGATAGTTATATCGCTGTTTTCGTCGGCTTTGTTCTTTGGCAATTCGGTGTGCAAAGTTCGTGGCATCTCAACACAGATATGTGCCTGCAGAAATGCAGCCCATTTTGTGTCAGTGTAATTGATGTTCGGCGATCCACTGCGAAAGCAGATGGATAGTAAGAATGTAGCGATCGATGCTGACGTCGTGAGACGTCAGCGATGGTGCAGTCTTCCGGTGATGACTGCTCAGCTTGCTGGGTGGTGAAAATTGTGAAGCTGAAATCATTGTGGTCAAGCTACTAAGAGCATGTGGGGGA